>Ga0209095_1000433_pt1 | contig 25311 bp, 21 predicted proteins | sample COGITO_mtgs_1104_3_FD_184795 | JGI IMG/M metagenome (GOLD analysis project Ga0209095, IMG submission 184795) | Pelagic marine microbial communities from North Sea - COGITO_mtgs_110404 (SPAdes) (version 2) | ecosystem: Environmental > Aquatic > Marine > Epipelagic ... | reverse complement strand
CACCGGCCTGTTCGCGCATCCGGGCGTCTTTCAGGATCGCGCGCATTGTGTTCAGCGTCGCCATGCAGGTGGTCGGCGACACGATCCAGACCCGCGCGGCGAAACCTTCACGGACCAGTTCGGGAAAATTGGCGTGCAGTTCGGCATAGACTGCCTCGGACGGCAGAAACATCAAAGCCCCATCTGCGGTTTCGCCTTCGATGATATATTTGCTGCTGATCGCGCTGATATGCGCCTTGACGGCGACACGCATGGCGCGGGCTGCATCTTTGACCTCGTGGTCGGTTTTGGCGCGGCGCAGCGCTTCATAGGCCTCAAGGGGGAATTTGCTGTCAATCACGATGGGGCCAGGCGGATTTGGCAGATGGATCAGGCAATCAGCGCGTTTGCCCGTCGATAGGGTCGCCTGCATCGTATAGCTGTCGCGCGGCAGGGCCTTGGACACGATATCATTCAGCTGGATTTCCCCGAATGCCCCGCGCGTCTGCTTGTTGCTCAGAATGTCTTGCAAGGACAGCACATCGCCCGAAAGCTTGGTGATATTGTCCTGCGCCTTGTCGATCGCCGCAAGCCGTTCCTGAAGCTGGGTCAGGCTGGTGGTCGTTTGTTTTGACGATCCGTGCAAGGTCGTCGCCATCCGTTCCTGCATCTCGGCCAGATTGCGGGCGGTGCGTGCGGCGTTATCCGCGAGCCTATCCTGCATCTGCTGTTGCACATGGGCCATCCGCGCCTCGATGCTTTGGATCATCTGGGTTTGCGCGTTGGCTTGCGTGTCCGACACCGTTTGCAGACCGCCGCGCAGCTGTTCCTGCCCCATGCCAAGCTGCTGCACATGGCCACCCATGACCTGCATCTGACGCGCCAAGGGTTCGACCATCCGCGCCGACCGCGCCCCCGCACGCACGGCCATGATCAGAAGGATCAGAACGAGCAGCACCAGCGCCGCAGCGCCAAGCACCATCAAGACGCGCGGATCATCCAACGCATAGCTTTGCCCGCCGATCTGGATCATGTGCGCCCGAACAGCCGTTCAATATCGCTCAGCTTCAGCTCCACATAGGTGGGGCGGCCGTGGTTGCATTGGCCGGAATGAGGCGTTGCTTCCATCTCGCGCAGCAGGGCGTTCATTTCCTCGCCGCGCATCCAGCGGCCAGACCGGATTGATCCGTGACAGGCAACGCGGCTCAGGATCGCCTCGATCCGCGCCTGGACCGTGTTGCTTTCATTCTGATCTGCTAGTTCATCGAGGATATCCAATATCATAGCCTTGGCGTCCACCGTGCCTAGAATCGCAGGGGTTTCACGCACGGCGATGGCATTGCCACCAAAGGGTTCGATCGTCAGTCCCAGCTTTGTCAGTTCCTCCGCCACATCCAGCAGACGCGCGCAATCGGACGCGGATAGATCCACGATCTCGGGGATCAGCAGCGCCTGCGCTGCGACGCCATTTTCCGCCATCTGACGCTTGAGCTTTTCATAGACCAGCCGTTCATGGGCGGCGTGCTGGTCGACGATCACCATGCCCGTGGCAGTCTGCGCGATGATATAATTCTCGTGCACCTGCCCGCGTGCTGTGCCCAGCGGATAATCCGGGGTCTCTTGCGGTTCTTCGGTCACATGTTCGGCGGGTGTTTCGACCCTGCCCCACATGCCAGCAGTTTCGGCAAAGCCCGGCGCCTGTGCCTGATAGGCCGCCGTGCGTGCACCCAGCGAAGGGCGGTCCATCTGATAGACCCGCGCGCCGATCTGCTCGGGCTGCATCGCCCCAAGGGTGGCGTCTGCCACAGTGGTCGATGCACGATGTCCCGCATCCGCCAGCGCATGGCGCAGGCCTGACACGATCAACCCACGCGCAAGGCCGGGATCGCGAAACCGCACCTCGGATTTTGCGGGGTGAACGTTGACGTCAACCAACGTGGGGTCGCAATCGAGGAAGAGAGCAGCCGCCGGATGGCGGTCGCGGCTAAGGAGGTCAAAGTAAGCGCCCCGCAGCGCGCCCACCAACAGCTTGTCGCGCACAGGACGGCCATTGACGAACAGATACTGCGCCACAGCCGTTCCCCGCGAATAGGTGGGCAATGCGGCAAACCCCGTCAGGTGCAGCCCTTCGCGCGTCGCGTCAATGGGCAGGGAATTATCTGCAAACTCGCGCCCCAAGACCTGTGCCAAACGCCCATGCAACGCGGCGAACATATCGCCCTGTTCAGCCTCGGCGCGGAAAACCTCGCGACCCGGACCGTCACCCGAGACATCGCGCAGGGTAAAACGCACAAAGGGTTCGGCCATAGCCAGACGTTTGATGATATCCGCAATCGCCTGCGCTTCGGCGCGGTCGGTGCGCAGAAACTTCAGGCGCGCGGGCGTGGCAAAGAAAAGGTCGCGCAGGGTTACGACCGTGCCACAGTTGAGCGCGGCGGGGCGCACGGGGCCGGTTTGGCCACCATTCACGGTGATCTCGGCCCCTTCCTGCCCCGCAACGCGGCTGGTGATTGTCAAGCGGCCTACAGCACCAAGGGACGGCAAGGCTTCTCCGCGAAAGCCGAAGGTGTGGATGTTCAGCAGGTCGGAACCGTCGATTTTCGACGTCGCATGGCGGGACAGGGCCAAGGGCAGATCGGCCGCCGGAATGCCGCAGCCATCATCTGTCACGCGGATCAGAGTCTTTCCGCCGTCCGCATATTCCACGGTAATCTGGCGCGCGCCTGCGTCGATGGCGTTTTCCACCAGTTCCTTGACGGCAGAGGCCGGGCGCTCCACGACCTCGCCCGCTGCGATGCGGTTGATTGCGGATTCATCAAGCTGGCGGATAACCGGCGCTAGGTCGCGTATATTGGGGTTTGGATGTGCCATAGCGCTAGAGCTAGCATATGCCCGCGCGATTCTGAAAGCTGCAATGGCAAGAGGCGTGGGTTAAAACCCACCCTACGATCCCCTACCGGCGCAATGCCGCTTGGTACCATGCTACGATCTGCGCGCGTTCATCGGCCCGCATATAGCTAAGGTTCGCAGGGGGCATGGCGTGGGTCACGCCGGCTTGCAGATAGATCTGTTTTGCCGCTTTGGCGATCTGGTGTTCGGTCTCGAGCCGCACCCCTTTGGGGGCCCAAAGCAGGCCATCCCAGGCGGGTTCAGCCGCATGGCACATGCTGCACCGGCCAAGCACGATGTCGTGGACCTGATCAAATCCGTCAGCTTGGGCGAAGCGCAGCGACGGGCCGGTTGCCTCTTCGGGTTCCACGACACGGAACATAGGGGCGGTCGACAGCCAGATGATCGTGATAAACAAAAGCGCCGTGGCCAGCCATGTCCACGTCGGGTTGCCCGACCTTGAATGCAGACTGTTGAAATAGTGCCGGATCGTCACGCCCATCAAAAACACCAGCGCCGCAATCAGCCAGTTCATTTCGGACGCAAAGGCCAGCGGATAGTGATTGGACAACATCAGGAAAATCACCGGCAGGGTGAGATAGTTGTTGTGGGTGCTGCGTTGCTTGGCGATCTTGCCGTATTTCGCGTCCGGCGTCCGCCCGGCCTTGAGGTCGGCCACGACGATGCGTTGGTTCGGCATAATTATGAAAAACACGTTGGCCGACATGATCGTCGCGGTGAAGGCACCAAGGTGCAACATCGCCGCGCGGCCTGAAAAGACCGAAGTGTAGAAATATGCCATCCCGACAAGGATCACATAGAGCCCGATCATCAGCCGCGTGTTGTCATCGCCAAATTTGCTTTTGCAGATCAGGTCGTACGCAATCCAGCCAAAGGCCAGCGACAGGATGGATATTGCAATCGCCTGCCAGATCGCCAGATCGGCGACGGAGGGGTCAACGAGATAAAATTCGGCACCAAGGTAATAAACCAGGATGAGCATGGCGAAACCGGACAGCCACGTCGAATAGCTTTCCCATTTGAACCAGACCAGATCATCGGGCATCTGCGCCGGGGCGACGAGGTATTTCTGAACATGGTAGAACCCGCCACCGTGGACCTGCCATTCTTCGCCATCAGCACCGGATTTCAGGTTGCGGTCACGGTGCAGGCCCAGATCAAGCGCGATGAAATAGAACGAAGACCCGATCCATGCGATGGCTGTGATGACATGCACCCAGCGGACGGCAAATTCGATCCACGCGCCCATGGCGATCATATCGTACATGTTGGAATCCTTGGTTTGGCGGTTGGAAAAGGGCCGCCGGGGGCACGCTTTGTTTTTAGCGCGGGTGCCTCCGGCGGGGATATTTAAGAGCCAGAGAAACGGGGCCTCTCTGGCAGGGGTTTATTTGTGCGGCAGGCTGCCTTTGGAGGTGCCGGACATGCCGCCCGAGACTTCTTCGGTGGATTCCTCGGCCAGTTCTTGCGGCAACAGAAGGTTGAGGACAATTGCAATCAGGGCTGCGGGAAGCAAGCCGCTGGTCATCAGGATTTTCAGCGTTGCAGGGAGATGTTGCACCGCACCCGGCTCTAGCTGGAGCCCGAGGCCGACTGAGATCGAGATTGCGAAGATTACCATGTTGCGGCGGTTCCAATCCACATCGGACAGCATCGACATACCAGCAGCCACCACCATGCCGAACATGACGATGACACCGCCGCCCAGCACTTCGATCGGGATCGTGCGGATGATGCCGCCGACTTTGGGGACGAGGCCACAAATGATCAGGAAGATGGCACCGATGGTCACGACGTGGCGGCTCATGACGCCTGTCATTGCGATCAGGCCCACGTTTTGGCTGAAGGATGTGTTGGGCAAACCGCCAAAGATGCCAGCGATTGCTGTGCCGACACCGTCGGCATAGGTAGCGCCCTGGATTTCGGTATCCGTTGCCTCGCGGCCTGCGCCGCCTTTGGTGATGCCGGATACGTCGCCTACGGTTTCGATTGCCGAGATGAACGCCATCAGACAAAAGCCGATGATTGCCGCTGCCGAGAATTCAAAACCGTATTTGAACGGGTTTGGCAGGGCAAAGGCGGCAGAGCGGCTCCAGGAGCCGGCAATTGCGTCGATGGTCAGCATACCGACGCCCAACGCATAGACATACCCCACGATCAGGCCGATCAGCACGGCCGAGATGGACAGCATGCCTTTGGTGAAGAATTTGATGCCTAGCGTGACGAAGATCACGACCAAGGCGGCAGACCAGTTCAACAGGCTGCCGTATTCAGGCGTGCCAATCGCAGGGACACCGCCCGCAGCGTACTGGATGCCGACCTTGACCAGTGCCAGACCAATCATCGTTACCACAAGGCCAGTGACCAGTGGTGGTAAGGCAAAGCGGATTTTGCCGATGAACAGGCCAAGGCAGGCGTGGAAAATACCGCCAATCACAATACCGCCGAACAGGGCAGCAAGGCCGTCGACGCCTTTTCCGGCCACCAGCGGGATCATGATCGGGATAAAGGCGAATGATGTGCCTTGCACGATCGGCAGCCCAGCGCCGATGGGGCCAATGGTGATCGTCTGCAACAGGGTCGCGACGCCAGCAAACAGCATCGACATCTGGATGAGATACAGCAGTTCAGGAAAATCAGGAGAGTTCGACCCGAAGCCAAAGCCCGCAGCGCCCGCAACGATGATCGCAGGCGTGACGTTCGAGACGAACATCGCAAGGACGTGTTGAATGCCCAAAGGGATCGCCCGGCTTAGCGAAGGCGTGTAATTCGGGTCGCGCAGCTGTTCTGGCGTCCCAATCGAAGTGCTGGTCATAGATATTGTCCCTTGTTGGTATGTGGCCGCACTTTTAGCAACGCGGTCCTTTTTTGGCCTTAGGCTCTGATCACATAAGGCGGATCAAGGGTGTGTTCGTCAAGGTTCGCCGATGTCCCGATCCGGTCAACGACCGCAAAAAGCCCCGGTGCTGCCAAGGGTGTAAGCACGCCGTGCCACGTGCCGCGGTGAAAATTCACGCCTTGATGCCGCGCAGTCAGAAACGCACGCGGGCGTCCCGGCACACCGTTTTCATCAGGGGCCACGATCACAAGGAAGGGTTCGGCGGACATCGGCAAAAACGCTTGAGAGCCTTCGGGATGCCGTTCGAGCAAGTCCAACACATAAGGCAGGCTGCGCGGTTGCGCGTTGAAAATACTGATGCCCGCGCGCCCTTGGTCACCGAAATCAAGGACCGCTTTGTCATGATGGCGACCACACAGCCCGGCGTTGATCATCTTGTCCGGGCTGCCAGACGCATCAAGGATATCGCCAAAGGGGGCGAAGGCGGCTTGGGTCAGCGGTTCGATCTGGATATCACGGGTCATAAGGACAGCGGCATGTGGCGGTTCACATCCTTGTACAGCAGATAGCGAAACGGCGTGCTGCCGGTCGCCACACAGGCCTGCGGACAAAACGCACGCAGCCACATGAAATCACCCGGCCCCACCGGCACCCAGTCGCGGTTCAGCAGATAATCGGCGGTGCCCTCAAGCACGTACAAGCCGTGCTCCATCACGTGGGTTTCCGCAAAGGGGATCACCCCACCGGGCTGGAATGTGACGATGTTGACATGCATGTCATGGCGTAAATCGAGCGGGTCCATAAAGCGCTGTGTCGCCCATGCCCCGTTTGTGTCTGGCATGGCCATATGTGGCACGTCATTTTCGTGGGTCACCACCGCCGGAGGGATAGAGATGCCTTTCGCCGCGACGTACCGCTTGCGGATCCAATGGATGCCACAGGCCGTGTCAGCCGAATTCCACAATGTCCAAACCGCAGCAGGCGGCAGGTAAACATAGGACCCCGCAACCAGATCATAGGCATCCCGCCCGATGGTCAAACGCGCCGTGCCATGCGCCACGAACAACACCGCTTGGGCATCCATGTCCGGTTCGGGGGTGGCGCTGCCGCCACCGGGGGCCAGTTCCAAGGCGTATTGGGCAAAGGTTTCGGCGAACCCCGTCAAGGGCCGGGCCAAAACCCAGGCGCGCGTATTCGACCAGCCGGGCAGAAAACTGGTAACGATATCGCGCTGCACCGATGCAGGGATCACCGCATAGGCATCCGTGAACACTGCCGTGCTTTCTGGCGATTGCGACTGGTCGGGCAGACCGCCGGGGGGAAAGGCATAGCTCATAGCATGGACTCCAGTCGCAAACGTGCGATGCGTTCGACCTGCGCGCAGGCAGTGGTGAATTCGGTGGCGGTATCATTTGCCAGCCGGTCCTCGAAATGGCGCAGGATGCTGGCCTTGTCGTGATCCTTGACGGCGATGATAAAGGGGAAACCGTGCTTGGCGACATAGGCCGCGTTAAGGTCTTGGAACTGGCTGCGTTCGGCGTCTGTCAGCGCATCAAGGCCCGCGCTGGCCTGTTCACCGGTGCTTTCTGCTGTCAGCCGTTTGGCCGCAGCCAGTTTGCCCGCCAAATCGGGGTGGGCGGTCAGCACGGCCTTGCGTTCTGCGTGACTGGAAGACCGGAACACCCGCGCCAGCGCATTGTGAATTCCAGCGACGCAGTTATGGGCAGGGCCCAGTTCCAGATCAAAAGCACGTTCGGCGATCCATGCAGAATGTTCGAACACGCCGCCGAATTTTTCAACAAAACTGACGCGGTCCATCAGGTCGATACGCAAGGGGTGCTGCGGGGGATGCGTCGCGCGCCAATGATCGGCAATGTCGATCCGGCGCGGGGTCCAGACGCCCTCAAAACCTTTGATGTAGTCGATAAAACGCTTAAGCGCCTGAATACGGCCCGGACGCCCCACCAGACGGCAATGCAACCCGATCGACATCATCTTGGCCGCCCCGTCGCAGCCTTCGGCATAAAGCGCGTCAAAGGTGTCGCGCAGATAGGCATAGAACTGATCGCCCGAATTAAACCCCTGCGGCGTGGCAAAGCGCATGTCGTTGCAATCCAGCGTATAGGGGATGATCAGCTGATCGCGGCCCGCAACCTGCATCCAATAGGGCAGGTCATCGTCATAGGTATCAGAGATATAATCGAATACACCGGTTTCGGCGGCCAAAGCCACGGTGTTGATCGAACTGCGGCCCGTGTACCAACCGCGCGGCGATGTGCCGACGACTTCGCGGTGCAAACGAATGGCTTCGGTGATGTCGGCGCTTTCGGCTTCGGCACTGTGGTCCTTGTAGTCGATCCATTTCAGCCCGTGACTGGCGATTTCCCAATCAGCCTCGCGCATGGCTTCGACCTGCGCGGGGGACCGCGCCAGCGCGCTGGCGACACCGTACACCGTTACCGGAATGTCCGCGCCCGTAAACAGGCGGTGCAGGCGCCAGAACCCGGCCCGCGCGCCGTAATCATAGATCGATTCCATGTTCCAATGGCGCTGGCCCAGCCAAGGTGCGGCCCCGACGATCTCGGACAGGAATGCCTCTGACGCGGCATCGCCATGCAACACGTTATTCTCGCCGCCCTCTTCGTAATTGATGACGAACTGAACCGCGATGCGCGCACCACCCGGCCATTTGGGATCTGGGGTCGTACAGCCATAGCCATGAAAATCACGAGGGTAGCGGTTCATTCAAATGTCCTTCGATATGCACGGCGCAGATTGAGCCGCGCACCCGTAGATATCAAGCACTGATGCCCCGAAATGTACAGCAAACCGAACATTGAAACATATGCCGCAAACGCAGGTATTTTGGAAAGGATTAGGGCTGAAAGTGAAAGGAAGGGGCCGCTGCCCATGCGCCGTGCATGTGCAGGCCTATCGGCCCCTGTCCAAAGATCAACGCGCTGTGCGCGGGCTGCCCGATCATAAGAATTCTGTTCACAAGCATACATATTTCAGACTTATTCGCGCGGGTTCATTCCGCGCATCTGTTTCTATGTGACACCCATATAGGCGCAGGATGATTCGCAGGTCAAAACAAAAACGAATCGGTATCGAAAAAAAGACGATTCGCGTGCAGATTGCGGGCTGATGAGGGCATTGACCTGCCTTGCATCGCCTCTATCGTGCACAAGAAGCAAACAAAGGAAATTACATCACCATGGCTAACGGTTATCTGACGACCCATGTTCTGGATACTGCGCGCGGGCAACCAGCGGGCGGGTTAGCGATCACGCTTTATCGCATCGAAGGGGCCAATCGCATGAAACTGGCCCAGATGGTGACCAATGCAGATGGCCGGACCGATGTGCCTATCCTGCCCAAGGAACAGTTTGCCACCGGCATCTACGAACTGGTGTTCGAGGCAGGTGCATATCTGGATGCGATCGGCACCCCGCCCGAGGCCCCCCGGTTTCTGGATGAAATTCCGCTGCGCTTTGGCATTTCGGACGGTGACGCGCATTATCACGTGCCACTGCTGCTGTCGCCCTTTGGCTATTCGACCTATCGCGGAAGCTGAGCCCCCTGCTGACGTAGGGGCGCAGGACTTGCCAATCATCGCAACGCCATGCGAGTTTACACCCTGATCAGACAGGAATGCGCCCCATGTCCCAAACCAACCCCAGCCTTGTGACCGACTCCGCAGACGTGGGCCAAAACCAACTGCCGCAGGTGACCGAACCGCGCAATCCCGGCATGCCTCTGGATATGGATTGGGTGCGCGCGGTGCAGGTCAACACCTCGGCGGTGGAACGGCGCGCTGCGTCTTTGCCAGCACGGCGGTCGCTCAAGAAAGACCACCAAGCCGCGTGGCTGCTGCGCGCAATCAGCTGCATTGATTTGACGACACTGTCAGGCGACGACACCGCCCGCCGGGTCCAGCGCCTGTGTGCCAAGGCACGCCAGCCAGTGGCACCCGCGCTGCTAGAGGCACTGGGCGTGGAACCGATCACTGTAGGCGCAGTCTGCGTGTATCACGAGATGATCGCCCCCGCCAAAGCAGCCCTTGCGGGGACAAACATTCCCATTGCCGCCGTTTCCACAGGGTTCCCCGCAGGCCTTTCGCCACTGGAACTGCGCGTCCGCGAGATCGAAATGAGCGTGGCCGCCGGAGCCGGGGAAATCGATATCGTCATCTCCAGGCGGCATGTGCTATCTGGCGACTGGCAGGCGCTTTATGATGAAATGCGCGCATTTCGCGCCGCCTGCGGCGATGCCCATGTGAAGGCCATTCTTGCCACCGGCGAATTGGGCAGCCTGCGCAACGTCGCACGCGCATCACTGATTTGCATGATGGCGGGCGCAGATTTCATCAAGACATCAACCGGCAAAGAAAGCGTGAATGCGACGTTGCCGGTAACGCTGGTGATGATCCGCGCGATACGCGACTATTATGAGCGCACCGGCATTCGCATCGGCTATAAACCTGCGGGCGGGATATCAAAGGCCAAGGATGCGTTGACCTATTTGGCGATGATCAAAGAAGAACTGGGGGATCGCTGGCTGCGGCCCGACCTCTTCCGATTTGGCGCGTCGTCATTGTTGGGCGACATCGAGCGACAGCTAGAGCATCACGTCACGGGCAGCTATTCCGCCAGCTATCGCCACGCCATCAGCTGAGCCGTCTGTCGCAAGGCTTGGATTTGAGTATTTTTAAAAGGGTGAAGCCATGAGTGTTTCGGAAATTTATGAGACCATGGACTATGGAACGGCCCCTGAGTCTGCCGGGGATGCACTAACGTGGCTGGTGGATCAGGGCAGCCGTTTCGGGCAGTTTATCGACGGGGAGTTTACCGAGCCGCGCGATGATTTCGAGAGCCGCAACCCTGCGAATGGTGAAATGCTGGCGAATTTGACCCAAGCCTCGCAGGACGAAGTCGACACTGCCGTCGCAGCGGCCCGTAAGGCGCAGCCAAAATGGGCAAAGCTGGGCGGGCATGGGCGGGCGCGTTTTCTATATGCGATTGCGCGGCTTTTGCAGAAACACAGCCGGTTGTTTGCGGTTCTGGAAACGCTCGATAATGGCAAGCCGATCCGCGAAGCGCGCGACGTGGATGTCCCATTGGCGCAACGGCATTTCTACTATCACGCGGGCATGGCGCAGCTGATGGAAAGCGAATTGCCAGATGCCGAGGCGCTTGGCGTGTGCGGTCAGATCATCCCGTGGAATTTCCCCTTGCTGATGCTGGCGTGGAAAGTGGCCCCCGCTTTGGCGATGGGCAACACCGTGGTGCTAAAACCTGCGGAATATACATCGATTACCGCGCTCTTATTCGCTGATATTTGTCGCGAGGCCGGTCTGCCCAAGGGCGTCGTGAACATCGTCACTGGAGATGGTCAGGTCGGTGAGATGATCGTGCAGGCCGAGGTCGACAAAATCGCCTTTACCGGATCGACTGCTGTTGGTCGGCATATTCGTGAAGTGACCGCTGGCAGCGGCAAGGCACTGACCTTGGAGCTGGGTGGGAAATCACCTTATATTGTTTTTGATGACGCCGATCTGGATTCAGCGATTGAAGGGTTGGTCGATGCAATCTGGTTCAACCAAGGTCAGGTCTGTTGCGCCGGGTCACGGTTGCTGGTGCATGAACCAATAGCTGATAGGTTCTATGACAAGCTGCGCGCACGTATGGCCAAGCTCCGGGTCGGCAATCCCTTGGACAAATCGATCGACATGGGGGCAATGGTTGACCCCGTTCAAGTGCAGCGCGTGACAAATATGGTCGCCGCCAACACCAGTGGCGAACTGTTTACCGCCGGAAAAATTCCCACCGAAGGGTGCTATTATCCCCCCACTTTGATTACGGGCCTCAACCCTGCCGATCCCCTGATGCAAGAGGAGATATTCGGCCCCGTTCTGGTCTCTACCACATTCCGGACACCGGACGAGGCGGTTCAGCTAGCCAACAACACCCGCTACGGCCTTGCCGCGACGATCTGGTCCGAGAACATCAACCTCGCCCTGGATATCGCGCCGAAACTGGCGGCTGGCGTCGTGTGGATTAACGGGACCAACATGATGGACGCCGCAGCCGGCTTTGGCGGCATCCGCGAAAGCGGCTTTGGGCGCGAAGGCGGCTGGGAAGGTCTGACCGCCTACACCAAACCTAAAGGTGTGAGAAAGCCGCTGAAAGAAATTATGCCGATGGCAGGGAAAGGCGCTGCCGCCGACCCAATCGACCGCACGGCCAAACTGTATATCGGCGGCAAGCAAACGCGCCCCGACGGCGGCTATTCAGCGCCTGTGTGGGGCAAGTCCGGCGGGCTTTTGGGCCATGTATCGCTTGCGGGCCGCAAGGATTTGCGCAACGCAGTCGAAGCCGCCCAAGCGGCAAAAGGCTGGGGCAAAACCACAGGCCACCTGCGCGCGCAAATCTTGTACTACATCGCAGAAAACCTGGCCGCACGCGGCAAGGAATTCGCCGACAGGCTCGACGCGATGCAAGGCGGCAAGACCGGCACCAAAGAGGTCGAGGCCGCCATCAACCGGTTGTTCACATATGCGGCTTGGGCCGACAAATACGATGGCCAAGTGCACGGCGTTCCCATTCGCGGCGCGGCCCTTGCCATGAAAGAACCGGTTGGCGTGATCTGCGCCATTTGCCCAGCCGAAGCCCCGCTGTTGGGACTGATCTCCTGCATGGCCCCCGCGATTGCGATGGGCAACCGTGTTATCCTGGCCGCCAGCACGCCGTTCCCGCTGTCTGCCACAGATTTCATCCAGATCCTCGAAACCTCCGATGTGCCCGCTGGGGTCGTGAATATTCTCACTGGCCCACAGACAGATATCGCAGAACCCGCTGCACGGCATATGGATATCAACGCTGTCTGGAGCTTTGGCGCGAAAGATCTCAGCGCGACAATCGAAAAAAGCTCGGCTCAGAACCTCAAGCGCACGTGGATCAACAACGGTCTCGCGCGCGACTGGCACGGACCAGATGGCGCGGGCCACGCGTTCCTTCAGGCCGCCACACAAATCAAAAACGTCTGGATTCCTTACGGCGAATAGCCCGCGCCACCCACATCGAAACCCCGTATTCTCTGGCTCGAAAATATCCTCGCCGAAGGCACGCCGGACCCTGCAGGGTCCGGCAAAACATCGCGTGGCGCTTTAGCGCCTCACTCTAACAACAGGTCACTTAGTCGCTGTGGTCTCGACACCTTCAGGCTGACCAACCACTACGAACGCCAACCCTTCGGGATCAAGCAATTCACCGGCGACGCGCTTGACGTCGTCCAAGGTCACCGCCTCTACCTTTTCGTTGCGTGTCGGGATGTAATCAATCGGCAAATCCAGCATCTGCATGCCCACCAGAATGCCCGCGATCGTCTGATTCCCGTCGAACCGCAGGGGATACGAGCCAGTGATGTAGGTCTTGGCATCGTCCAACTCTTGCTCGGTAACGCCTTGGCCCGCCATTTTGGACCATTCATCCTGTATCACGCTGACCGCCTCGCCGATACGATCATTGGCCGAACTAACAGACCCCTGATAGGTTTCGGCCAGATCCATCGGCGCGAGATAGGAATAAACCCCATAGGTCAGGCCGCGCTTTTCGCGCACCTCGTCCATTAGACGGCTTTCAAATGATCCCCCGCCAAGCACTTGATTCAGCACCGTCGCGGCAAAGAAATCGTCGTCTTTTTGGCTAATGCCTTTTTGTGCGAACAAAGCAACGGACTGGGGCGTCGGGAAATCAACCACCGTAATGCCCGATGGCACTGTCACTGTGGCGCGCGGCGGCATTGGGGCACCGGTTTCGGGCAGGTCACCCAGCAATTCGTCCAGCAGCAAGCCAAGCGCCTCTGGTGTGATGTCGCCAACTGCTCCGATATAAATCCGGTCTTGGGCCAATACCGCAGCATGGGCGGCGATCAGATCGTCACGGGTCAGGGCGGCAACACTTTCTTCGGTCCCGCTTAGGGATGTGGCATAGGGGTGTTCGCCATACAGCAATCCATCCATGGTCTTGCGGGCGATGTCATTGGGATCTTTCGCGCTGGATCGGATGCCGGACAAAACCTGCCCCCGTACCCGTTCAATCGCCTCTGGATCAAACCGCGGATTTTGCAGCGCCTGTTTCAACAGCGCGACTGACGCATCCTGATTTTCCACAAGAAACCGGGTGGAGACTGACAGTGAATCATCCCCGACGTTGAACCGGAAGCTTGACGCCAGACCCTCAGCTTCGCGGGCAAAGGTGCGGGCGTCCATGTCACCGGCCCCTTCTTCCAACAGACCGGTCATCAGATTGATTGCACCGCGTTTGCCCGGCGCATCCAGCGACGCGCCGCCGCGAAAGCGTACATCAAGGGCGACAAACGGGATCGAATGTTCTTCGACCAGCCAAGCGGTCAATCCCCCCGGCGACGTCACTTGTTGTATGTTCACCTCGGCGCGGGCGGGGAATGCGGCCAGCAGGGTCAGGGCAAGCGCGTAAAACAGTCTCATTGGGTCACCTCTTCGCGCATCAGCCAGCCTGTGACAGATGCCTCACGGTTAAACACGTCGCGGGCGGCCTGCATGATATCTTCTGCCGTCACGGCCTCAAGCACATCGGGCCATTCTTGCACATCCTGCACGGTCAAGCTGATCGCCAAGGCGCTGCCATAACGGTTGGCCACGCTATCGGCGCTGTCGCGGGAATAGATTTGTTCAGCACGAATCTGGCTTTTGATCCGCTCAAGCTGTTCAGGGTCAACGCCATCTTTCATAAAGCTGGCCACTGCCGCGTCCATCGCGTCTTCGGCCTCTTGCAAGGTCACATCGGCCTGCGGAACGATCACAAGGTCAAACGTCGTGTCATCCAAAGACAGCCCGCGATAGAACGCCGCCGCATAGGTCGCCACGGGGGCATCAAATTGCAACTTTTCCGCAAAATAAGACGTTGTCCCGCCGCCCAAAATCTCGGCCAACATGGTCAGGGCTGCGGCGGTTTTTTGATCACCCGGATCACGTTCCTGCGCCAGATAGGACCGACTGACATATTCCTGTGCCACACGAGGATCACGGAAGATCATGCGCCGCTCGGCGGTTTGGGGGGGCTCTTGCGTGCGCAGGCGTTCAGGCAAATCGGGGTTGGCGGGGATCACGCCATAATATTGCTCGGCCAAGGTGCGCACGCTGTCGGGTTCGACATCGCCGGAAACAACCAGAATTGCGTTATTGGGGGAATAATACAGGCTGTAGAAATCCAGCGCATCTTGCAGGTCAAGTTCGCGCATCTCGTGCATCCAGCCGATGATCGGCGTGCCATATCGGTGGTTCAGGTATTGCGCCGCATTCAACTGTTCACGGAACAAGGCTGACGGGTCGTTTTCCGTCCGCTGGTTGCGTTCCTCGATAATCACGTCGCGTTCGGTCGCGATGTTTTCCGGCGTCAAACGAATGTTCTTCATCCTGTCCGATTCCATCCGCATCATAAGTTCCAGACGGTCGGCAGCGACGCGCTGGAAATAAGCGGTGTAATCATAGCTGGTAAAGGCGTTGTCGCGGCCGCCATTCTTGGCAACCGTCGCGGAAAATTCACCCGATTCCATTTTATCTGTGGCCTTGAACAACAGATGTTCAAGAAAATGCGCCACACCTGATGACCCTTTGGGTTCATCAGCAGATCCGGCGCGGTACCAAACCATTTGCTGGACCGACGGCGCGCGGTGGTCTTCGACGACCACGACCTCCATCCCGTTATCAAGCGTGAAATGTGTGACCGCTTCGTTATCGGCAGCCAAGGCCACCGTTGCAGGCATCACAAGCGAAAAGAGGGCCGCGAGGGCCGGTAGTCTGATCATGGTCGGTCCTTTGAACAGGGTCCTATGACACCCTACTTACGCCACCTTACGGGGCGATCAAGGGACCTAACACAATTGTAATCTAAGCCGGCTTAATTCGCGGGGGGGGCAGACGGGGTCCGTGCCCCTGCCCGCCGCCAGCGTTGTGCTTCGGTGTCGGCATTCAATGACTGACCGCGATAGGCCTGATTATAACGATCGGTCGGCACAATCTTGATCTGGGTAAAGCGTGCTTTGCCCTTGCGGAATGCGGCATCGGTTTCGGCAAGCTGCTGGCGAATGCCTTGGGTCACGCCAAACCGGCTGGCCTGCTGGACCAGCGCACCGTCACTTGCCGGCACCGCGCCACCGGCAGATTGTGGCGTACCACCAAAGGCGACGACCCCTTCGGCCAAAGCGTCCCGGTCTGTCAGGTTCGCTTGCCCCGGTGTCGGCGGCGGCAGCGCGCTATAACTGGTCGGCTGCGCAAGCGGCTTGACCGGCTGTACCAGAAATTCATCAGGCCCTCTTGAGGTGCCACGGATGTCACGCAGCCCTTGATTGGCACAAGCGCCAACCAAAAGTGGTATCAGGACAAGAGCGGCGACAAGGCGCATGACAGATCTCCTATAGGTCACAGCATAACTATCGCAGGCGGGTACGAAATGTCACTGGCCTTTTTTACGCGGTGTTTTTGGGGCGGGTTTCGGCGTCGATGTGAAAAAGATCAGACCGATCGCACCGGCAAAGATATAGACGTCAGCCATATTGAACACGAAGGGATTGTTGATCCCGCAACATGACATGTTCAGGAAATCAAGCACATAGCCATAGACCAGCCTGTCGACGACATTGGCCAACGCACCGCCCACCAGAAGGCCCGCACTGATTTTCGCCCAGACCCCGATCGCATGGCGGCGCGCCCAAATGACGACCCCCACACAAATCACGGCTGCAATGGCGATCAGTATCCAGCGGCTTGCGTCCGATCCATCACCGAACAGCCCAAAGTTAATGCCCCTGTTTTCGCCATAGCGAAAGTTCAACAGCGGGGGCAGCACGTCGATGGACATGATGCGGCTCAACTCCATCATATGCACCACGAGGTACTTGCTAAGCTGGTCGGTGATGAAGGCCAAAAAACCGGCCCAGAACATAATACGCATAACTACTCGCTTAGCTCCTAGTGCCTGAAGTGGCGCATGCCGGTAAAGACCATGGCAAGACCGGCCTCATCCGCCGCTGCAATCACTTCGTCATCGCGCATCGAACCACCCGGCTGGATCAGGGCGGTTGCCCCGGCTTCGGCCGCTGTGATCAGACCGTCGGCAAACGGGAAAAACGCGTCAGAGGCAACGACCGACCCTTGGGTCAGTGGCGCGGGCAATCCCATCACTTCGGCCATGTCCTGCGCCTTGCGTGCTGCGATGCGTGTGCTGTCAACGCGGCTCATCTGGCCGGCACCGACGCCCACGGTGGCACCGTCTTTGACATAGATGATCGCGTTGGATTTGACGTGTTTGGCGACGGTCCATGCGAACATCATGTCAGCCAGCTCTTGTTCGGACGGCTGGCGCTTGGTCACGATCTTGAGGTCATCCATGGTAATCCGGCCAACATCCTTGTCTTGCACCAGATAGCCGCCCGATACCTGCCGGAATGCCAGCGCAGCCACGGACGGGTCCGCCAAACCGTTGGTGGTCAGCAGACGCAGGTTCTTTTTCTTGGCAAAGATCGCCTTGGCGTCGTCGGTCGCACCGGGGGCAATCACGACCTCGGTAAAAATCTCGCTGATCGCTTCGGCGGTTTCGCCGTCCAGCGTCTGGTTCAGCGCGATGATACCACCAAAGGCCGATGTCCGGTCACAATCGAACGCACGGGAATAGGCATCAACCATCGATGTGCCGCGCGCGACACCGCAGGGGTTGGCGTGTTTGATAATCGCGCAGGCGGGCCCTTGGGCGGGGTCGAATTCGCTGACCAGTTCATACGCCGCATCGGTGTCGTTGATGTTATTATAGGACAGTTCCTTGCCCTGATGCTGGGTCGCTGTGGCGACACCGGGGCGGTTTGACCCGTCTGTGTAAAAGGCCGCCGACTGATGCGGGTTTTCGCCATAGCGCAGGGTTTGGGCCAAGGTGCCCCCAACGGTGCGACGGCGTGGCGTGCCACCAACCTGTGCGGCCATCCACGTGCTAACGGCGGTGTCATAGGCCGCCGTGCGGGCATAAGCCGTCTGGGCCAGACGCTGGCGCAGGGCATAAGATGTCTGACCATTGTTTTCCAGCAGCTCGCCAATCACGACGGCGTAATCCTCAACATCGACGATCACATTTACAAACCCGTGGTTTTTCGCGGCAGAGCGGATCATCGCAGGGCCGCCGATGTCAATATTCTCGATCACTTCGTCATAGGCCGCACCCTTGGCCACGGTTTCTTCGAACGGATAAAGGTTCACCACCACCAGATCGATTGCACCAATGCCATGTTCGTCCATCGCCGCGACATGCGCATCATTGTCACGCAGCGCCAGCAATCCACCATGCACCACCGGGTGCAGCGTCTTGACCCGGCCGTCCATCATCTCGGGAAATCCGGTCACTTCGGCCACATCTTTCACGGCCAGCCCCGCATCGCGCAACGCTTTTGCCGTGCCGCCCGTGCTCAGCAGCTCAACCCCGTGGGACGCCAGTGCCTGCCCCAGTTCGACCAACCCGGTCTTGTCTGAAACGGAAAGAAGGGCGCGGGAAACGGGGTGCAGATCGGGCATGAGATAGGTTCCTTGGGTCAGTCTTGGTCATCATAAGGATCGTCGAGCGACAGATCACGCACGCCAATCGCAGTTTCCTGCGCTTTCGACAAGGACCACCTGACCCGTGTCGCATGGGTTATGGTCCGCCCCGAAAGCAATATTTGCAACGATGCACGCGGCTTTAGACGGTTGCGTTCCAGATAAACGCTTGGTTCCAAAGACAGTTTATGGGTGCCGTCATGACGAAACACCCAAATCTCGCCGCTTTTGAGCGCCATGGAAATTGCCGCACCGCCCAGATCAAGGGTTGCGTCCACGTCGGGATGCAGATGAAAACGAATCTCGAACGGGATGCCTTTCAGTTTTACCGCGTCCATCTGGCGGTCGAACTGACGCTTTTCGGCATCGTCCATCGCCAGCAACATGTCTTCTCCGGCCACCGCGCGCCCGTCATAGGTCAATTCAAGCGTACGCGCATGGGTCAGACCAAAGCCCGCGACATAGCCGTTATGCCCGCCCTGAAAGCAGGTTCCATCGGCCAGCGTGCTGATTTCGACCGGAACGTCGGTCGGGCATTCGATCAACGCCTCTTGCCCGGTATAGCGGTCCGGGGGCGACAATCGTGCGCTGGAAAATCCACCCAATGACAGACCCGAATGCGACGGGGTGGCGCGCCCTGCGCGGCGCCATTCTGCGCCGAATGACGCGCCCGACCCACAGTTGACCACCAAGGGGCGCCTGCCCGAGGTCAGTTCAAAAGCAAGTGTCGATGCATGGGCATTCACAGATGCGGCCCCGCCGGGGGGCGGGCTGGCGTCGATGATCACGCTGGTGCGCCCGGCGGACAGGCGCGCATAGCCCATCGACAACCCGTCGGGCTGGGTGGTTTTGACCTTGGCCGTGGACAGCGCGTGATCCAGCCATCCTTCGGGGCCGCGCCCGCCACCGTGAAAGCGCGCCAACCCGCCATCTGCATGGCGCAAGGTACGCAACGTGGGAGCAATGCGTTCAATCGCGGCCATATGTGCCTTGGGCGTGCCCCGCCCTGCATCGCTAAGCGCTGCGGCGGCCCATGTCAGAAGCGTAAACACCTGCAAAAGTTCTTCGGGATTTCGGGTGGGCAGCCCCCCCTGTTCGTCGATCTGCGTATCACATTCCCGCGCTAACGCTTTGATCGCAGGATCAGCGAGCGCCTCTTGCCCTTCGATCGACAGCCCCGCGTAAATCAGCCCTGTCAGCGCCTCGAACCGGGGCAAGCCGGGTGCAGCGCCTTGCCAGCGCCGGGACAGGAAATTGGTTTGCTCTACCAAGGACCGATAGAAAACGTCACTTTTATCGTGCTCTGTGCCGCGCAGCAGGAACAAGGCATGGTTAATCCACCGGATTAACCGACGCCCGGTCAGATCGGGCGTCCAGCCAATGCCGCGCCCCTTGCCAAACTGGTCTATCCAGCCCCAAAGCCACCGCTGTGCGGTCGTGCGCGCACGGATATCACCGACAGCGGCCAGATCATCCATCCATGCAAAGCCATGCAGTTCTCTTGCGAAATCCAGATCCGGGGTTGCAACATCCCACAAGGTTTCCGCGTCTGGCGCTTCGATCAGATTGCCCGAGAACAACAGATTGCCCGCAATCAACTGACGACCACGTGCAAAAGACCCGATCGTGCGGGGTTCTGGCGCTGAGACAAAGCCACGTGCCTGCGCCCGCGTCCGGGTTGCAGCCCGGGCGTGCCATTGGTTGAGAAAGCGCGATTTATGCGCCTGAAATCGGGTGCTTAACATACGGTGCCTCTGGACGCTCTGGTGGCGTTTGGCACAGCATAGCGTCGGTTGTGCGCTGAGTCACCGCATTTTGGCATCAAGGTCCGCGCAGTGCCGACTTTTGCCACTTCCCCAACAGCAGCCTAGCCAGCCTTGCGCAGGCACGCGATGTAAAAGCCGTCCATCCCGCCAAGTTCTGCCCAATAATCAGGCCGTAGCCGCAAGCCGCCCTCTGACGAGATCCAAGCCGGGTCAATGCCCGGAATGTCCAATGCGCTTGCGTCCACGGTCATGTCCGAATGGCGCTCAAGCGCTTCGTCCACTTGTACTTCGCCTTCGTCCGGCAACAGCGAACATGTGCAAAACACCAAGCGTCCACCGGGGTTCAGCAGCGACCAGGCATGGTCAATCAACTCGGATTGCAGCTCGATCAGCTCTCCGAATTCGGAGCCGTCCTTGGCGTGCGGCAAATCGGGGTGACGGCGAATCGTGCCCGTCGCGGAACAAGGCGCATCCAGTAAGATGGCATTGAATTGCCCCTCGAACGCGCGGGCATCCATAACGACATTTTTCGCGGGCAGATGCACACGGGCAAGGTTTTCTTTGACCCGCTGCATCCGTTGCTTTGAACTGTCCACAGCGGTCACCTGCGCACCAGCCGCCGCAAGCTGCATGGTTTTGCCCCCGGGTGCAGCACAAAGGTCAAGCACCGCTTCGCCCTTTTGCGGGGCCAGAATCTTGACCGGCAGGGCTGCGGCGGCGTCTTGCACCCACCAGTCCCCTTCGGCGAAACCCGGCATCGCGGTGACCTGACCTGCGTCCATGACCCGTACCGACCCACTAGGCAAGACAGAGCCGCCAACCGCAAGCGCCAACGCATCGGGGTCATTTTTGGCGGTCAAATCAAGCGGCGCGCCAGCGAAATGCGCGGCTTCGATGCCGGCTATTGCCTCTGCGCCCCATGCATCGACCAGCGGACCGCGCAACCATTTTGGCAAACGGGGGGACCGCAAGGCAGCCCATGCCTCGGGCCCCTCAGCGGCGATTTTGCGCAGTACGGCATTGGTTAGCCCCTTGAGGTGTCCCAGTTTTTTATGCGTCGCAACAAGTTCGACCATCGCGTTGACGACACCATGGGCAGCGCCGCCTTGACACAGCTCCACCGTGCCGACCCGCAGGGCGTTGCGCACGGTCAAGGGCGGGTACTTTGACAGATGTTTTTGCAGCAACCGGTCCGCACGTTCCATCCCGCGCAACGTATCAAGCGCAAGACGTTGGGCACGCGCACGATCATCCGGTGGCAGCTTGTCGAGGACACCTGCGGCCAAAAGTTCTGACATCAGACGCTCTTCGCCCAAAATCATATCCAATAGATAAACCGCGCTTCTGCGGGCCTGAACACCGGTATCTGACATGCAAAACGCTTTCTTATTTGGGGGCTTGGGTTGTCTGGGCTTTGGTGCGGCGTATATCAAGGGGCGAGTAGCCTCAAGAGGATGACACAATGACCCAAGCCGGTAAACGCCCGATGCCTGGCCCCCCCCATGATCCTGCCCCGATCCCGGAACCCGGACCCGATTTGCCCCCCCAGCCCGAGCCGGGACCAAATCCGCTGGTTGAACAAGCCTTGCCTCCGGCGGCACAGCGTGCCTTGGCTGAAGCAGCAGAGCGGCGTAAGAAAGCACAAGAGTTGGATTTGCCCGCCGAATTAGGGGGCCGCGATGGACCCGAACCTGTGCGGTATGGAGATTGGGAGAAGAAGGGAATCGCGGTCGATTTCTGATATGTTCCTAAGAACGAACGTTTGAGACGCTACCCAGAATTTTCAAAAACTCTGCTCCGACTTTTTTTTGCAAAAATCGTGCACGGATCAAGCGGGGATCTTTAGCGCAACGTAAAATCCGCAGAATCGCCTGCGCCTTTGTCAGACGTAAATCTGATCTTGCCGCCATTTACTTCGACTTCTTGGCAATTATAGCCAAGGTCGTCGCCGCCCCATTCAAGCGTACGGCAAAAGAATCCGTCTTTCCAGACCCACGACCCCGACACATCCCAAACAGCCCCTTTGCCGGAAATGGCACCATCGGCGGAAACCCGAAGTTCGACCAAAGGTCGGGTCAATTTCTTGCCCGTGACGGCCAACACAAAATCAGAATGGTTTTTGACCGTTTGGAAATCCGCATAAGCTGCTGTGGATAGCACAAAAAAAGCCGCACATGTTGCCAATGTCACTTTCATCTTCACTATCCCCTGCCGTTTGCTTCACCCAAGATAACGCAACGGTCGTTAAGATAGTTTCAGCGCGACCTAAGAAAAGCAAAGGCGTGATCAAAAAACGGTGATGCTCAGTCGTTCAACCCCAGAACATCCAGCATGTCATAGGCCCCCGGTGATTTCCCTTGCCCCCAAAGCGCTGCTTTGATCGCGCCACGCGCAAAAACGGCGCGGTCCGTGGCAAGGTGGCGCAGGATGATACGTTCGCCAGCTGCGGCAAAAAGAACGTCATGCTCTCCGACGATATCGCCACCGCGAATCGCGGCAAAGCCGATGTCGCCCCTTTTGCGCGCCCCCGTGATGCCGTCGCGTCCGCGATCGGACACGTCAGCCAACACAACCCCGCGCCCTTCGGCAGCGGCCTCGCCCAGCATCAACGCAGTACCCGATGGCGCATCGACCTTCTGGTTGTGGTGTGCCTCGATGATTTCGATGTCGAAGTCATCATCCAATGCTGCGGCGACACGCTTTGTAAGCTGTGTCAGCAGGTTGACGCCCAGGCTCATGTTGCCGGCGCGAACGATCACCGCATGGCGTGCAGCGGGTTCCAGTGCCGCAATCTGTTCATCGGTCATGCCGGTTGTTCCAATGACATGTACGGCGCGTGCCTGCGCGCACAGGGCCGCGAACTCCAGCGTTGCTTCGGGTGCGGTAAAGTCGATCACGGCTTGGGCCGGAGCGATTGCCTCAAGCGGGTCATCGGTCACGATCACCCCCAAAGCAGTACCCCCCATGGCGATTCCGACATCTTGGCCCACCCACGCGTGACCGGGGCGTTCAATCGCGCCCACCAGCCGCACACGGTCATTGGCTGAAACCTGCCCAATCAACATCTGGCCCATACGGCCCGAAGCCCCTGTAATTGTTACGCCCGGTGTATCGCTCATACTGTGCTCCTTTTTCATGACTGGTTTAGCGTGTGGCGACCTGCTTGGCAAAACCTCAGCAACCCCTTAGATGAAGCCTATGGCAAAGAACAAGTTACATGAGGGCTCGGGCCCCACGCAAAGGCAGCTTCGGGTGGGTGAAACCATTCGCCGGGCGTTGTCAGATGTTTTGGCACGCGGCGATGTCCACGATCCGGAACTTAACCGCATGTCGATCACCGTCGGCGAAGTTCGGGCGTCCCCCGATCTTAAGATTGCGACGGCATATGTTCTGCCTCTGGGTGGCGAAGGTCGCGAGGATGTGCTGAAGCTGCTTGCCCGCAACAAGGGTGAATTGCGGCGGCAGATGTCAAAGAAGCTGGTTCTGAAATTCGCGCCCGATCTGCGGTTCCAACTGGACGAGACATTTGACCGGATGGACGAAACACGCCGCATGCTGGCGCAAGACGTCGTGCGGCGCGATGCCGAAGCCCCGGATACGGATGAAACGGACGGTGATTTGTCCGATAGAGAATCATCCGGCACGGATATTACGGACAAGGACCCGGCGGCCCAGTGAAGCACATTCTGGCCTTGGCTTTGCTGATTGGCTGGGTTGCAAACCTTGCCAGCGCAGAATCTTGCCGAACCGAGGCGTATCAAGGTAACAGCTTTTCCACCTGCGAGGTTGACTTGAACGTCGATACGCTTGGCCTGTTTCTTTATGCGCCCGACGGCACCCCCTACGGGTATTTCAACACGCTCAACACTGCACTTGGCGCGCAGGATAAGAAACTGGGCTTTGCGATGAACGCGGGCATGTACCACGATGACCGCGCGCCCGTCGGGTATTACCTTGAGAACGGGACAGAATATCAAAGCGTGATCAGCAGCGATGGCCCTGGCAATTTCGGTCTTTTGCCCAACGGCGTACTGTGTCTGCGCAAGGGGCGGGCCGATGTGTTTGAAACCATGCGGTTTTTAACCGAAAGCCCGGACTGCACAAGTGCGACACAATCCGGTCCAATGTTGGTTATAAACGGCAAATTGCATCCGCGTTTCCTGAAAGACGGGACATCGCGCTATGTGCGCAATGGTGTAGGGACCAGTGCAGACGGCAAGCGCGCGGTCTTTGTTATTTCCAATGGCGTGATTAATTTCCACGATTTCGCGGTCTATTTCCGTGACCAGCTAAATCTGCCGAACGCACTTTATTTTGATGGCAATGTTTCGCGGTTGCGGGCCCCCGAATTGGGACGCAATGACCTTGGGTTCAGCCCGCTTGGGCCGATCATCGGCGTTGTGTCCGAAAAATAGACCGTCGCACAATAGAGTTTCTATGCCGTCGGCGAGGATTTTTCTCCATTTGGAAGAACAGGGTCTGGGCATTTCAGGGCAGGCTTTGATACACGCGGGCGAAATCAGGCAAAGGCAGACACATGGCACGCAAACGCAAGGGACGCGATATTTCAGGATGGTTGGTGGTCGACAAGCCTGCCGGACCGACCTCGACCACTGTGGTAAACAAGGTGCGATGGGCGCTGAACGCGAACAAGGCAGGCCATGCAGGCACCCTTGATCCGGATGCGACTGGCGTGCTTGCAATCGCGCTTGGCGAGGCTACCAAGACGGTGCCCTACATCACAGATGCGCTGAAAGCGTATGAATTTACCGTAAGGCTTGGCATTGCCACAAACACCGATGACGCCGAGAGCGAGGTGCTGGAGACATCCGATCTGCGCCCAGATGATGCTGCGATCAAAGCGGCCCTTGCAGGTTTCATTGGTGACATACAGCAGGTTCCACCGCAGTTTTCTGCCGTTAAGGTTGATGGGCAACGCGCCTATAAGCTGGCCCGCGATGGCGAATCGATGGAACTGGCCGCCCGCCCTCTTTGGGTTGAAAGTCTGCTGTTGACCGATAGGCCTGACGCAGATCATGTGACGCTAGAGATGGTGTGCGGCAAAGGCGGGTATGTCCGGTCAATTGCGCGCGACTTGGGGCAGGCTTTGGGCTGTCTTGGCCATGTCCGTAACCTGCGCCGCGTATGGTCCGGCCCTTTCGATGCAAAAGACGGCCTGACGATGGACCAGATCGAAG
>Ga0209095_1000419_pt1 | contig 25787 bp, 36 predicted proteins | sample COGITO_mtgs_1104_3_FD_184795 | JGI IMG/M metagenome (GOLD analysis project Ga0209095, IMG submission 184795) | Pelagic marine microbial communities from North Sea - COGITO_mtgs_110404 (SPAdes) (version 2) | ecosystem: Environmental > Aquatic > Marine > Epipelagic ... | reverse complement strand
CTCTTGAACCATTTTTGAGTTCCTATATACGATCCTAAAAAAGATGCTATTGACATTGTAGTAATTTTTAAGAATAGATCTTTCATTCTTTATTCTTAAAGATTCCTAGTTTTTAACCCGGTTTCGTTATCTTTATAACTCGTTCGAGTCGTATACATATTAGCAGAAAATGATGTTATTATGGCGAGAAAAGACAGGTACCCCTGTGTAAATGTAATTCTTTTCATTATTATTAATGTTTTATATTTTTTATCGTGGTCCAAATAAGGCTATACCGTCGTTAAAGTGTTCAACTGTGACCAAAGATACTAAACCAATCATAGCCCATCTACCGTTGTTTAATTCAGCCTCTTTATTAAACGGTCCAATCTCCTCGTTTTCGTCGACAGATTTCAGTTTAGAAAATAAGGATCCCGTCACGATCAAACCGGCTACAATCTGTAACATGAAAAATCCAACTGTTGGGTAAGTCACAGTATCGCTAGTACCGTCTAAGAGTGTAAACGTCCTCGTTTTAAATACTTGGTTCCAAACGGTTTCGTTTTTAGTAAACTCATAATACAGTGCCATGATCCAACCAATTTGTGCAACGCGGCCGTTAATCATTTCGACGGATTTTGGGTTTGCAAACGTTTCAAGTGTTGGTGACCCGTTACGCGTCGCGTACTTATTCAACCATGCGGCAGATAAGGTTTTCATTTTAGCATCGGATGAATCGTGGTAACTCTCTACATCTTCACGCGTTACATATTTAGGTTCGTCGCTTGATGTATCGATAAACGTATTGTCATCTTTATTCGAAGAACGTTTTAAGCGGGTAGTCCTGTGTAATCTGGGTGTAAATGGGGTAATTCGGAGACCGAGTGACATGTTATGTTTGTTATAACATCTTATACACTCGTTTCTTTAATTTATTTATTGTTATTTTTTTTAGGTGGTGATGGTTTTTTTGCAGTTTCTCCTATCTTTCGATTTACTACGTACGATCCACAGGGAGTTGTTTTCAGAGATTTTATAGGGGATTTTTTTTTCATTTCGTTATTCATAATTTTCATTATTTCCTTTTTATTTAGTTTAGGAGGCATTATTACTTTTATATTTACATTACATTTTAATTAAATAACCAACACCCACAATACCGGTTTTTAGTGTCCTGTATAGGTGGTTTGCTAGGTTTGTTTAGTTTTTTATCAATAAGTTTAGGCACGAATAGAAATGGTAACATGTATATCATTCTTAGTATTACTTAGAAAGTAAACTATGGAAGTGTCGGCAAAAATTTATCAGTTTGGGATTCAATTCAGATAACCATTTCTGTTTATCACGAATAATATGGTACCCCATGCGTGAATCGTTATACTGTTCGATCAATTGACATTTATTGATATCCAACATTTCCATATATGTTTGACACTGAATCTCCTCGTAATCACGTACCGTTTTGAATAAACCACGCGTCCTATTCTTTATTTCCACGATCGTTTTATCACCGTCGACATCTGTATGTATTCGGTCTATTCGACCCACGATTTCGTAATCGGTACCTTCAAGTGAACACACAGTGTACGTGTAATACTTTTCATCGACGTCAAAATCTTGATAATTATCAGCTGTCGTGTCTTCGTGTCGTGTCCCGTGGTTCGTATACAGTTTTTTACGTAAATAATCGATTGCATTCTTCTTATCTTCACCACGTAGTTTAGAATATAAATCAACTTGGTTAGATACCGCTTTATACTTTTGCTCAACGTCAGATGAATTTATAGATTTGTACGTTTCAGTTTCCTGTAACAGATTCTTTGCGAGATCGCATTTCTGAATGGCCTCGTACGCCATTTGATCCTTCGTCTTACCTTCAAACGTTTCGGGTTTATATTTACTCCAAAGGTTATCAATGATTTCAGTGGGTTTCTTAAACCTATTCTTACCAGTAATAGCTGCAATATCAGACGCTTTGAGTACGACTCGTTTAACACCTATATCTTTAAGATTCCATTCCTTATCACGCATAACGGGGTAAACATCACCACACGCGCGCGCATCGTTCAGTGCATCGTGAGCACCGTCAAACTCTTCACCAAAAATGTGATCGTATACGGTAATCAATTTATGGTTTTTCAAGGTCGGATATATCGATCTCGCCATGTCCAAAGTATCAACAAATGTCACGTCATCGAAAGGTTCCGTATCAAAACCTCGACGGTAACATTCTGAAAAGAATACGTTTTCGTCAAAAGCAGAATTGTGTGCGACGAGTAGTTTTGTATCTTTCGTAGCTTCTTTTAATGATGCGTAGAGATACCCGAACGGTTGTCCATTCTCTCTTGCGTACTCCTGTGTAATACCGTGTACGTGCGTCGCCGCAACATCAAATGTATCTGGATACACTGTACCGTGATACGATCCGAGTTCACGTCCTTTCGAACTATACTTTACAAATGCTAACGTTAACATTCGACATTTATCAAATTTTTGAATATTTTCACGCGTCGCCTTTTCACCGTAACGCGTTGTTGGAAGACCTATGGTCTCTGTATCCCAAGCAATATAATTCATTATAAAAAACTTAGTTTGATTTCTTTAAGCATAACGTGTACACTTAGGTTTATTATAAAAGATTATTTTCTAAAATTTTCTAAAAATCTCCGGCCTATAATAAACCAAGCAAAACTAAAAAAAAATATTTCATCCTCAGTATCCATTTATACTGTATCATGGTAAAATAATGTCATCACCATCTCTACACGTGTCGAAGCTATCATACGTATCCATATATACTTGCATTGTAGCATCCTTTGGTTTCAATCGGTCTCTTAAATCACATGACGCGATCATTTCGTATACAAGACTCCCATCGACAATCTCTTCTTCGACAAGTATCTCTTTCAGGTGTTCGAGTTTAACGCGGTATGTGTTAAGTAATTCTTTTACTTCAGTATAACAATTTTCAACTATATCGTGTATTTCTATATCGATATGGTTTGCTGTAATGGGAGATATAAGATCGGGGTTAATGTTCATTTTACCTATAGTTTCACTCATACCGTACGTAGTCACCATTTCACGCGCAATGTTAAACGTTTGTTGAAAATCACTGGATGCACCCGTAGTAACGTGTTCTCGTCCATAAACAATCTCTTCGGCGGCGTGACCACCGAGTGCGACCTTAATTTGTGATAAAAGGTAATCTTTCGTATACATACCTATATCATCCGTCGATGGTTGGAAATATGTAACACCACCCGCGTCACCTCTTGGTAATATACTCACTTTACGAACTTCGTCGTATTCATGCATGAGTACACCAATAATAGCGTGTCCCGCCTCGTGGTACGCAACTCGCGCCTTACGTGCTCCAGAAACGGAACGATTTCCTTTAGCACCGACAACTATTCTTTGGTACACGTCTTCAACAATATCCGGTGTTATCATTCCAGATTTTCCATCACGAACGGCTCGTATAGCACACTCGTTCATAACATTTGCAAGATCGGCACCCGAAAACCCCGTCGTTTGTTTTGCAAGATCATGAAGACTTACGTCGACGCTTAACATTTTATCTTTGGCGTGTACTTTGAGTATCTCTTCGCGTCCGTGAACATCTGGTAAAGAAACTTGTATTTTACGATCAAATCTACCGGGTCGTAATAACGCATCGTCGAGTATATCGATACGGTTTGTTGCACCAATAACAACAATTTGAGAAGTGTTATCAAATCCATCCATCTCGGTCAGGAGTTGATTAATTGTTTGTTCGCGTTCATCGTTTGCCGCAAACCCGTTCATACTTCTTTTCTTACCGATCGCATCAATTTCATCTATAAATATAATACATGGTTCATTTTCTCGGGCTATTTCAAACACTTCTCTCACCCTTTTTGCACCTACGCCCACAAACATTTCAACAAACGATGACCCTGAACACTGAATGAATGGAACGGACGATTCACCCGCGATTGCGCGTGCTAAAAGCGTTTTACCCGTACCTGGTTTACCCGTTAATAACGCACCTTTTGGTATTTTAGCACCAGTTCCAAAATATTTTTCGGGTTGTTTGAGAAAATCAACTATCTCTTCGAGTTCATCCTTAGCACTATCTATACCCTGGACATCCTCAAAACGCGTTGTTATTTGACTCTCTACGTCAATGTCATTTTTCATCATGGAAAATGCACTTTGACCACCTCCACTAAACATTCTAAAAATTGCAAAGAAACCTATAGTAATGAACATGAATGATACAAAATCGTTAAAAGTTCCGCCGATCGGTGTTCTAACTAAATCAAAATCAACTTGACTCTCAGACATGGTTTTCCAAAAATCTTCCGAGGGTGTGTAATACGACGTACCCACGGTTCCATTCTTTTCTTCGAAGTATACGATATCACTTTGAGGATTTATTTCCGCTTTAACGATTTCGTTTTTCTTAACACCTTTAATAAAATCGCTATATATTCGGTGTTCATATTCAGGCTTCTTTTCTATTTTTATAGGTGGGGAACTAAACAATTTTGATACGGTTGATATGGTCACCATTATACTTAATTGTAAGAATATAATTACAATAACAGGATGTTTATCTATAAATTTTTGTAATTTTTTACGTTTTTTTCTTAAACGTTTACGGAACTGTTTCCAGTTCATCTTATAGTATATTTCTAAATTAAACACGTGTATATCTCGCAAAACTCTCTTTTTCACCTGTATAATATAGCTTATACGATTCAATAATACTTGGTACTTTATATTTATCGGGCATACATGCTGGTATTCTCGTTAGTCCGTGTTTAAAGTCGTGTATTGGGTAATACGCGGTTTCACTCTCACGAAGTTCGAAGTGTGAAGGTTTATTTTTATATAACCAAAGTATATGTTTAGAACACGCGTGTACTTTACCAAACCGTTTAGTATATTCGAGTGCGAGTGACATTCCAATTTCACCCGCAAAATTATAATTGTTTATGTTTGAAGATATCCACAACGTTGTTGGGTGTTTTTTGTGTGCGGCTTTATACCCTCGGCGTGCCCCATTTACCGTATAGGGTGCATTTGATTCCACGTATTCCGTTTGATCGGAGTAAAACCATGCGGTATACATCATTTGACATATTTCGAGTAGAATCTTGATTACGTGTTGATCACAATACATATAAGCAAGCTCTTCGGGGTTCATAGATAAAAAGAAAATATTCATTGTGTAAATTGTTTTTTTATTAAAAATTGTGTAACTTAAGTTTTATTCATCTCCTCCATCTGAAATGTATTCTTCTTCTACATTTTCGTCCTCGTCCTCGTCTTGTTCTATATCAAGACCATTATCTTCTTCATCTTCATTACTTTTTGGTAATATATCTTCGTCTTCTATCACTTCCGTTTCCTTTTCCTTTTCAAGTGCCCTTTCCTTCTTTTTCTTTCTATTCAAAGAACTCGCGGAAGGTGCATCAAACATCTTTTCTAGTTTTTTCCATTTTACTTCAATGAGTTTTTGTCTTTTTTTATATTTATCGTTCATTGAATCTATAAATTCTTTAGAGTACCCAATCTTTTTTAAAGTTGACGATAATATTTTAATAGGTGGTGGTTTAGACTTTGAATAATACATTTCATTCAGATGTGTCATTTCGTGTAAAAGTTTAACACGGACTTTACCATTCTTCAAAACGTTCAGTTTCACACTTATTGTATCCAAATATTCAATGTGATTTTCTTTGTATACGTTTATCTTTTCTGGTGTAGGTATTTGTTCAACGTATGGTTTTTTAAATGGAATACCCATTTCTTTACAGTTTCTTTCCAAACTTTCCAAATAATCTTTTTTATTTTGAACGTAAAAAGGTTGTCGATCAGGTTCAGGTTTATATTTAGCATTAACAATATCATAAACGAGAGAACCGGGTAAAAGTTGTTTCTGTAGTGGTTTAATTACTTGATTAACTTTTTCATGGCTAAAACAACCGGGTGTTTTTATTTTTTGAAATGTGTCGGGGGATTGAGTAGTCATTTTATCTTACTTTATACTTCTATTTTATTACAACTTAGGTCTAATTCACACTCTAAAATGTGGTGGGCTTGAAAATTCTGGAGCGACTCAAATGGGCCCCATAATTCTATAACTTTACGGTTTTTATCATACCACATGTACGATAACTCGAGGTAACGAGTTAACCAATAAAACTTTTTACCGTTCTTGCCGATAAACTTGAAAATATCATCCTCGTTATAACATGAAACGTCAAACTGACTGTAATGAGCACTTGGTGGTTTGTATGGAGCCATGGTCTTTTTGGTTTGTCTTACTCTTATTAAGCGTCTCTTGTTTAAGCCTTATATGTTTTTGTGTATAGAGTCCTTTTTTAGCTTTCTTGTCGTTCTTAGTGACACGAGTCTTAAAGGGATCTTTCATACATTACTTTTTATTTTTTTTTATTAGAAGACTTAGGTGTAACATTTGGTGTTAAAAAAAGTCCTCTTTGTAACTTTGCAAGGGATTTAATAAAGTTGGGAGATAAAGTTACTTTTGGCTTTTTCTTCACTGTCTTGTTATTTGACATTTTAGGTGTTGTGGACGATCCACACGAATTTGCAGGTCTCTGGTGTTTTGGCATTTATATAGTCTGGTATTTTTTTATTAAACTGAGTGTACCAAATCATTTTTCCACATATCAATGTAATTCGTATTTTCCAATACCTCGAGTTCTTTCATCGTTTTTAATGTATCATCCTTGAGACTTTCTACAGCTTCGTGAGTGTACTGATACGTCTTAATGTTTAACAAGTAATCGTATGAATTCTCTATTTTATCGAAAATTGTACTCATTTCACTTTCCAGTTCGGATCTTTTCCTCTTAAAAACTTTCAATTTTTCATGTATAACCATTTCAACAAATTTATACGTATTTTTTAATTTTTTTACTTTCTCTTTCAATGTAGTTACTAAGTGTATTTTTCTTTTCTTATACGTTTTAGTTCGTATATCAACGAAATCCAATAAAATATCTTCCGGTGTTTCGTATTTATGTATACCTTTGGTTGGGTGAAATAAATGCATATTAGACGTATGAAACGATTTTTGTAATTTGAAATCTTTTATAACATCGTCACCGGTATAACCCGTAATAACAAAATCAATATCATCTGTTGTACTGTTATTCACGTAGCTTGTAATTTTCTTCTTTTCCATAAGTGTATCGAGGTATTCTTTATAATCTTGTGTCCATCTACATGGAGGTAATTCTGTAATTTTAATAGTATCTCCGTAACGTTTCCAAATACCTTCAGTAACCCAAATAGTATTATCGTTACTAAAAACAGTTCCTTTGAAATTATTAAACCAAGGTTTCATAGGAATGATGTTTTCACCGACTATAACACGTTTTATGTTTGTGCGTATATCATCCGGGTTAAATGGTGGTATATACGAGCTAAAACCCGTACCTATACCTTCCGTACCGTTTACCAAAACAGTTGGTAAAATAGGAACATAATATTCGGGTTCAATCTGTTTACCATCATCGTCCATATACTTTAAAACGGGGTCGTCTTTTGGATCAAATAACTTTCTTGCACTTTTTGTAAGTTTTGTAAATATATACCTCGTTTGACTCGCATCTTTACCACCCATCAGTCTTGTACCAAACTGACCACATGGTTCGAGTAAATTGATATTATTCGAACCAACAAAATCGTGTGCCAATTTTACAATCGTATCGGCCAAAGACACTTCACCGTGATGGTATGATGTTTTCTCCGATACATAGGCTGCTAATTGAGCGACCTTCATTTCAGATGTGAGATTTTTAGAAAAACATGCGTATACAACTTTTCTTTGTGATGGTTTTAAACCATCTGATACGTGTGCAATAGATCTTTTCAAGTCTGCGAGACTGAAATTAACAAGATCTTTATGAATAAAATCGGTTATACCGAGACGTTGAATGTTTCCATAAGGTACCTCGAGTTCCGATACATCTTTTTCTGTACTCTCAAGTAGCCATTTTTTACGTAAATCAGATTTTGATTTATCGAATGCGAGAATGATAGATTCATTCATTTGTGTATCCGTATCAAATTGAACAGTAAGATCTTTTATTTTTTTAAAGTATTCGCGTGCTTCTGCAGATGTAGATGTACCAAGACCTTTGTAATACTTTATTTTCCATGCATTTTTTCCGTTTCCATACCATTGCCTAAAAGTGGAATCTGTGTAAAATGATTTCGTTTCCGAACCCTTGGTGGCTTTGATAATCGGTGTAACCATACTCACGACGAACTTTAAATCAAGTAAACTCGGCCAAAAATAGTGAATCATGTTAAGTATGAGACCCTTGATATGACTGCCGTCGTTATCGGCATCTGTCATGATCATGAGTTTACCGTATCGAAGTTCCGAAAGGGATGTATATACTTTACCTTGTTGAAGACCCAAAATCTTTTTAAGATCATTAAATTCCTTATTTTCTGTAAGTTGTTTTACACTCGCATCCCTTACATTTTTACATTTACCACGTAAAGGAAAAACGCCATAATGATCACGGCCAACAATAGAAAGACCAGCAATTGCAAGTGTTTTTGCGGAATCACCTTCGGTAACAATCAGTGTACACTTACCAGATTGTGCAGTACCGGCCTTATTTGCGTCGTCAAGTTTTGGTATACCCGTTATTTTTGATTTACGAACCCCGTCCGTTTTTTTTAATTCTTTCATTTCACGAAACTTTGATAACGCCAATAACTCCGATTGAATACTCGTTTTTAGAATATTTTTAATAAATGTTTTTGGTGGTTCAAACTTACTCCCAAAATCTTGTAATTTTAAGGTACACTCGGATTTAACTTGACTACTAAAACTTGGATTAACAAGTGTAGCTTTTACAAAAACGAAAAAGGTATTTTTAACCTGTTGTGGTCTCAATTTTATCTTCTTCGCCATATCCTCAATAACACCGTTTGCGAGTATATTTGAAACGTGGTCAACGTGAGATCCTCCTTTTGTTGTACAAATACCATTTACGAACGATACTTGTTCGAACCCATCGTCAGATGGTGCAATACATACCGACCATCTATCACTTACAAATGTACACATTTCATCGGATTTGGTATACATTTTTGCATACGAATTGAATGTACATTTCGGTAGAGGTTCGTTTTGAAACTTTACTTTACAGTTTGGTGATGTGCATATATTTGCATCAAAAACTCGTTTTTCGAATATTTTGTATATAGAATCGTCCATTTTCGTCATCCCGAATCTTTTCCAATCTGGAATAAATGACACAGATACACTCGATGACGTACCAGAATACTTTTTTATATTAGGTGGGACACATTTTTTCATATTGTCACTCCATTGTTGCGTATATACACACTTATTTTCACCGTCTTTTATCTTAACTGAAAACTTAGACGAATACACATTCGTGAGTTTAGCACCGTATCCATTACGTCCACCAACGAGGCGTTTTTGTGTATCGTCGTAATTTGTACTCGTGAGTAAGTGGCCAAATGTTAGTTCAGGAGTCCATAACCCTTCTTTTTCGTGCATTTTAACGGCTATACCGCCAAGTGGTCCGTTATTTTCAATACTTATTTCACCGCTCAATTTATCAATAGATACGCTTAACGCCGTTACGCTTTTAGGATACATAGAATTACGATCGATAGCATTTACTAAAATTTCATCGAATATTTTTAAAAGTGCGGGTGAATAGACAGCCGTTTTCTTCTCAAATACACCATTTTCGTGAATCCAGTAGGGTTCGGCAACACGTGATACGGGTCCAACGTATGAATCCGGTCGTTTTAGTATATGTTCGACGTGTGTAAGTTTTTGTATACTTTCACCCATTATTGTCTATTTTATTATACATAATCTATTTACTTAAGTTAGTTTTGTCTTCAATAATATAAGTACGGAAAGTTCGTAATTAGATTATTGATTGTTTAATATTTTAATTTTTTCCTGATATTTTACTTACCAGCACACATGGAACAGTATTTTTCCTTTTCCGGAACGATTCTGGGTCTCGTATACATGTAAATGACAACGGCAATGATTGAAGCGAATATTATTCTTTGTGAATTCATTTTATTATTAATCAATATTATAATTCATCTACGAGACTAACTTCCGACCCAGAATCGTAATCGTCTTCATCACTCGGTAAAACATATTCTGTATCCGATAGATCTATCATTTCGTATAAACCGGTTTTTGTCATTTCGTATAAGCCAGTTTGTTCCAGGTTTTTTGTATCATAAAATCCAGAAACGCTATCCTTGGGTATACACTCTAACTCCTGATCAAAATCCCATAAACCATCGCCCACGTGTTCAAGTATAGCAACTTGAAATTCAGTGTCCATATCTTTTATAATTTTTCCTATATATATCATACCATCTTCAAATTCAATGTCAATAATCTGGTTTTCCATTTTATAAACACAAGTTTTAATTCTTAAAGTATATTAAATGAATAACATACTAAAAGATCGGGTTATAAGAGAAAAAGATGCAGTTATGTTTGATATAGATGATACTCTTATTTTTACAAATGGTGTGGCTAATACACCAATGATTAAGTTATTATATTACGCAATGGATTTAGGATATAAAATTGTTATTATAACAGCTAGACCTAATAATCTAATTACATCGGCATTTACAAAATGGCAATTAAAAAGATATCGTATACCCTATCATATTCTTATAATAACACCTGCACATAACAAGGGTAATGTAAAAGCTAAATCTGGTTTAAACTATATATTATCAGTTGGTGATCAACCAACAGATCTTACACACTCCCAGTACGCCATAAAAATAGAAAGTTAGGTCTTCCATCTTCTATCACACGTGTGACACGTCACAAATACAGTCATGGGTTCATCAGCACTTCTAGTTTGCATTTGGTAAAAAGTAGTTTTATACCCTCTACATTTACCACATTTAAATAGACCCTTGTAATCTTTATCATGCATATAATTAGCCGCGTGTTGTTTTTTCATTTCTGTTACCGCTATTTGTTCTGACATTTTCGCGTGAGGTCCTTCAGGCCACAGAGCCTGTGGTGATAAATTAATAACAGTAGATGTTTTAAGTTCACCTTCCAAAATTTTATATTTTAACATAGGTGATTTTTTTAGATTATACATAATACTTAAAAATTTTTGTTTATACCGTTGAACGTGATTACTATTATTAGACGCAGGTGTATCTCCACATTCTTTCGTTCTTATATACGCCCAATTTGATGTATGTTTTTCTAAGTTTTGAACTATAGCGTGTTCGATCGGTACCCCAAGTATTTCTGAGTATTTTTCTTTTGCATATTCCCTAGATAACATCTTTTACTTTATAGTCTATTATTTTCTACTTAGGTGTTCCATTTCAGGTTTCTTACAATCAGAAAATGATTCTGGGGAGCACATGTTAAATGGATCGGAAGTAGTGATTGGTTTATTACGGGTTTGTACCCAAGGTGTATCAAGAACTATATTTTGATACAGTTCAGTTTCTTTTAATATAATATAAACGATTATGAAAGCTATAAATATTTTGATAGAGTTGTTCATTTATTAAAAGCAATTTTTTTATTCCAGTAAAATAGGATGACACGTGCTGTTTTAATAAATGAAAAACGTAACGATATATATGAAATAGATATTGATATATCTCCGTCTAAAAACGAAATTTTCAAATTATTGAAAGGGAAAGCGAGCTTTTTAGGACAATGGCCTGAAGAACAGGTTGTTATCGTAAAAACTGAATCAGACGAATCTTTTACCGAATTAAATTTAAATTCAAATAGATTACCTAGACCGTTTACAAATATGGAAGTTTTAGGAAGAATACTGTTAATTCGCATGGATGATAACGCAGACCCTCAAAATTTTACATTAAAAGAATATCATAAAATGGCTAAGTATACTCACCCAAGAACGCGCTCTTCATCAATGTTAATTAGTAGACCGTTAAGTAGGAATATAAGCTATTCCTCGGAGGACGGCTTGTGAGTATTTCATACACAATTGGAAATGTGACTGTGCCCAATCAATCGGATTGTCCATTTTAATACCAAATGGGTTTTCATTTACAGTTTTCATTAAATCTTTAGATTTACTAAGATCTCCCATTTCAACCATAGTTTTATCTATATTTTGTAACCATAACACGTGTTTTTCACTTTTAGGATCGAATTCTTTTACAAATGACATTTATATTATATATTCACACATTCTTTAACCTTGTATCTAATCTTGATTTATAATATCTCTCGTTTATTTCACCATCTATTTTCTGACCAGATAATGATATTTGTAATAAATCTTCTTTGTATCCGAAAGTATGACAATAAAAATAACAAACACCCGTTCCGGTTGACATTTCGTCGAGTTGACTCTTTACCATTTCTTCAGTGAAAATGTATTCTGATATGTTTTCGGGTGTTCTTTTCTTAAAATTCATATTAGGGTTTATTCGCGAAACAGGTTGTTCCAAATTCATGTCTGGCCATACACCGTAGCTTGAACGGTATTTGCATATGTAGTCTATACATTCATTAGCAGTCTTCTTTTTACTAAAACAAATTATACGTGGTTTACCGTCTGGGTCAGTAATTGTTGTATATCCACCTCTGATAACACCTATAAAATAAAACTTCATACCCCAATTTGGAAGAACGTGTGCACTCCCAATCATTATATAATACACATACAAAACCTTTATACTTCATCAAAAGATTTGCTTGTCTCCGGTGTAATTTCTAGAGACTTCATTAACATTTTTCGTGATATATCCATGTTTTTCTTGTGCATTTTTAACCCCAACTTTTCACCATTCGTTTCACTCGTCTGTGATAACCATCGTTTTAATAACCCTTCTCTATTTTCCATAACACGAGATGCAATGTTTGATTTACCGTTTTCATATAACGCCTCTATAAAATCGTCACCAGAACTTGGATTATGTTCATTTGAAAAATCACATAACCAATTGAATTCACTTTTCATGGGTGACCTATCCATTTCATATACCTGTGATAATGTATATTGTGTAGATCTGAACGTAAAATATTTTACAAGTACGGTGTCGACGTCATCAAATGTTTGTTCAGAATAATCATTACCTGATACACACCGAGTTAATATATTACGATTTTTAGACTTTTTTACAGGTTTAATTAAAAATACAGGTTTTACAGGGTGTGTTATCATCTTATTATCTAAATAGAAAAAAAACCTTAACTTATTTTATACAGATGAACTTTCCCAAAACACCGGGACAATGCGAATATTTAAGGGTTATACAATCTCCAAAACCTATTGTAATCGCAACTGGTCCGGCAGGTTCGGGTAAAACTATGTTTGGGTGCCAGGTCGCGGCAGAAAAATTAGCAAACAAAGAGTGTAAACGTCTCATACTTACACGTCCTATAGTTGCAGCGGATGAAGATATGGGATACTTACCTGGCGAAATGGAACGAAAGATGGAACCATGGATAAGACCTATGATGGATGTTTTCGAAAACTATCTTACACGTAACCAACTTGAGAAACATGTATGTATAGAACCGTTAGGGTTTATGCGTGGTAGAACATTCAACGATTCTTTTATCATCGCGGATGAAATGCAAAATAGTACACCTAACCAAATGAAGATGCTTTTAACGAGATTGGGTGATAATTCAAAAATGATCGTTATGGGTGACCTGAAACAAAGTGATTTGGGTCCGAGAAACGGTCTCGCCGACCTTGTTAAACGAATAAAGGGATTGGATTTAGAATATATCGAACATGTCATCATGGACGATGAAGACATCTTGCGACACCCAGCGGTTGCTGAGATTTTGAAATTGTATTAAGATTTAAGAACACTGTTTTTTAAATTTTTAATCCGTTTCTGAACTTCGTTTATTTTTTTTCCATATTCAATAAATTCATCTTTATAAAGTACTGCCCAATCATTCATCTGTTTCAGTACCTTTTTGTTATGAGAATACCATACTATTACCTCTTTACTTATTTTATCACATGCTGTGTATTCATCCATAATAGATTTCGAACATTCTCGACCCAACTGACAATACTTTAAAATATCTTCAAGTTCAGCCATATTATCAGTATTAGACGTACTAAGACCATCAATGTGTTCTATTTCAGTCCCGAGCATTACATTATCGTGATATTATTATTTTAAAACTTCATAAACATTCGTTACATAATCTTGATCACAAAACCATATTTTATCAGATTCTGCTGTTATTAAGTATTTCTTACCGTTTATTTCAATAACGCTAGTCGGATCACATATATTCTTTGAGTTAATCGGTTGTTCTACATTTTCAATTACTATCAATGGTTTACCATATTGAAATTTAACTATCCATTTAAATATATCGTGTTTTACGACTCCATCGTCTTCTGTGTATGTTCTGTGTCCATATCCATAATACTCATTTTCGTTTAATTTATATGCAGGTGTACCACCTCTATATTCAAGGTTATAGTGGCGTTTATCATCTATGACATCAACTTTTGTTATAGCACCATTATTTATATCAAAAGTGTATAAATGAAATGGTTTTATATAGTGTATAAAATATAATTTATCGTTGTGTTCTATAAAAGATAGATTTTTACCACTCGCATTAATTTTAATACTCTTTTTAGTTTCGTAATCTATCAAATGCATATCGTTAAAATAATTATCTAGAATGTAAAGCCTGTCTTTATAAATAAAACACCTAGGATCTTCACCCCTAAATAATACACTTTTATCTTCTATAATATCAAGGTTGTTACTCAATTTAACCTGTTTAACGACTCTTTCTTCCCCGTAATATCTTCTACCAAAACCCAAAATTTCATTTTTATAGTGAATAAGTGAATAAAAAATAGAATTTTTAAGGGTGTGTATTCTTTTAACATGAATAAATTTCTCACTCATTATCTAACTATATACATTTTAATATCTTTAAACTTTATTTACATTAATTGATCGTATAAATTTTCTTTTGATGGAGGAAATATAGTAGTACCGTTACCATCTTCACCGTCGTCTTGCCATCTACTTTCCTGTTTTTCCATAGATTTAATATGCCATAATGCAAGTTCAGGTTTAGCCACTATACCTTGTACCTTATTAGACCCAGTTAATTTAGAATGTAATTCATCTGTCCATGTTATACCTTCGCAATTTTTGTATAGTCTACCTTGATAATCCGGCCAGTTAATCCACCCGGCTTCATTTATATTGAATTTATAATAATCGATAAAACTCTGAGTTATACCTGGGTGAATGTTAATTCTCGGTATGAAGAATATTTCGGCTTCAGTTTCCGTTATAATATTTTTAAGATTTCTTATCAATTTTTCTTGTGGCATCTCATCGGCGTCAATCTGAAATATATATTCACCCGTAGAGACTTCCTTATGATAACAGGCGTTTTTATAAAACGTATCGAAAGGTCTTTCAAAAACTGAAATTTTTTCTTTAAAATGGTCTATAACCTTATCGACCTTATCAGTTTTGTGTAAACTATCAACAATAACTTGGACATTATCCTCTTCATCGATGACCTTTAATAAAAAATTTACAAGAGAATATAATTCTCTTGATTCATTACACACTTGAATACTATAAGTAATCTTCATATACTTACTATCATTTCATTTCTTTAACAGAATAAACTCCAATTATCACTGTTATACTTTACAGATTCTTCTATTTGAGATAAATCGTTTCTAATATCAGATACATAAGGTTCGCCGAGTTCTTTTTTATTTATAATCTCGTACGTCGCTCCAAATTTTTTAGCCCATTCAGACAATTTAAAACATTCTGAGTATACTAAATTACATTGTTTAGCTATTCTAAAACCATCTATATATTCTCTAACGACTTTCATCACATCGTCGATATTAACAAAATCAAAGTATTTATCTTTTTCTATGATAACGTGTCCTTTATCTTTACATATGGCACTAAAACGCGTTGACAATTCACCCGGTCCATAACATCCCCATATTCTCAAACTATACGCATTGGGTATTTGTGTAATACGTTTATCTATTATCCATTTAGAGAGACCGTATGGATCTGTAGGTGGGTTACCGTTGAAAACTGCGCCACTCGAAAAGTATATGAGTTTACCGTTAAAAAAACGCGATACATTTTCAAACATGAGTATATTCTCTTTTAAAACGTCGCTTGAATCTTCTTTTAAACGACTGCCACCGACAACCGCACAATGTATTATAACACTAAATTTGTACCTATGAAAAAACTTTTCTACAGATACTGGATTTAATAAATCAACTTCTTCGCGTGTTATAGGTATCCATTTATTATATTGTAAAAAATATCTCCCTAGAAACCCATTACATCCTAAAACACCGACTTTCATTTTAATAATATAATTAAAGATTTTTTAAGTATATTAATAAATGATCGAATATAACGATCTTACCATAAGAGATGGATGTCATGCTATATCACATAATCTTACGCGCGATATGATAAAAAAACAATGCGAGTTTGTAGAAAAAACTAATATACCTGTTATGGAAATAGGTCATGGTAACGGTCTAGGTGCGTCCTCTATATCAATAGGTGAATCTACATTATCAGATATAGAAATGATAACATTAGCAAAAAGTTATCTTAAAAATACAAAACTCTCTGTACATGTTATTCCAGGTATAGCTACTATAAACAGGGATATAATTCCCGCGATAGAAAACGGAGTTGATATTTTTAGAATAGCATCACATTGTACCGAAGCATCCATGTCAAAATCTCATATAGAATACATCAAAAGTAAAAACAAAACAGTGTACGGTGCATTAATGATGTGTGCTACGTGCTCTTTAGATACATTGTTTATCGAAGTTAAAAAATTGAAGTCATATGGTGCAGATGCAGTAATTATAATGGATTCAACGGGTTCGTTTTTACCGGAGCAAGTAAAAGAATGTTTTATAAAATTATCGGAAGTTGGTATAAAATTAGGATTCCATGGTCATAATAACTTATCTTTAGCCGTGGCAAATTCATTAATAGCTATACAACATGGAGCTGTTATAATAGATGTTACTGTTAATGGTTTTGGCGCCGGTGCGGGAAACACACCTTTAGAAATAATGACTACAATACATTCATCTAATGACATAAATGTGATGGATCACATCGATAAATTAGAATATAAATCCCCAAAAATAAAGTTAATAAATATATTAACTGCTAAAAATAAATTACATTCAGTATTCGAAAAGGAAATTTTATATTCAGCGGAAAAATATAATATAAAAATACCAAATTTAGTAAAAGAACTAGGAAATAGAAAACTTGTAGCAGGTCAAGAAGATCTTGTTAGAGTTATTGCTTCTCAGATGGCCGAATAATTAATTGAGATTTTTTAGATATATCATTTTTCATTATTCGTTTAATATCATTCATTTGTAATATTGGTGACATTTCTTCTAAAGGTGGTGCAAACACACACCCATCATTTTTAACTACACCCTTTACTTTAGGTATAAACTCTTGTTCGGATGGCATATATATTTCACATATAGAAGGTCCTTTATGATTCATGAAACGAGGGAAATAAAAATCAAACTCGCTCCATGTTTTTATTCTAAAATTTTCATAACCAAATGCTGTCGCGACTTTTATATAATCTGGTAAAACTATACCAGTGTTTTTATCAACTGCGCTATAGTTACCATTGAATAACATCTTTTGTGTATGTTTAATCATAAGATATCCATCGTTGTTAAATATAACTATTTTTATGGGTAAATTATGTTGAATTATAGTTTGTAATTCTTGAATATTCATCATCATACCACCGTCACAATTTAAACATAAAACTTCTCTCCCATTTCCAGCTATTGCAGCGCCAAGAGCACCCGGTAGTCCATATCCCATTTCACCTAATCCATATGAAGAAAACATAGTCATGTCATCTTTAAGTCTTATAGATTGGTGACCAGATAGTAAAGCCGTACCCATATCAGTGACTATAATTTGGTCCGTTTTTAAATAATCGGAAATTCTATCAATTAATTTATAAGAATTTGGAAATACGTCGTCTACGTGATAATTATCCACTATAGGAAACTCTCTACGGATATTTATACACTCATTTATCCATTCGTTATTAAATACCTTATCAACTACAAACATTCTTTTAATAAAGCTTTCACAGTTTGCTTTTATTGGAAAATCAACAAACTCCTTGAATTCAGTCTCATCTACATCGACCATTACTATCTTCGCATTTCTCGCAACTTCATTCAAATCGTATCCGGTTTGTGGTATAGTCATTCTTGAACCAATTGTTATAAGAAGATCGCATTTTTGAAAAATAAAATTAGATGAACGTTGACCGTATATACCAGGACTTCCAAAAAATAATTTATGACCATGATCTAGTATATCTATAGCTGACCATGTAAGTAATACAGGTATATTAAGTTTCTCTATACATGACTTAAATAAATCTATACATTTTGAAAGTTTTATACCATGACCACCTAAAATAACAGGTCTTTTTGCATTTTCAATAAGGTTATAAACATTTTTCATGTCTTTATCACTTGGTTCAAATATTTCAAAATTAGTAGAATTCCACTCTCGTTGAATAATTCTTTTAGATTGTATGTCAAATGGTATATCCAACCAAACAGGACCCTTTCTATCTTGTAATGATATCTTATATGCATTTTCCAATTCATCTTGAATTATATCAGAATCAACAAGTTTCGCGTATTTTGTCGTTTTAGAAACCATGTGAACAATATCAAGTCCTTGAGTTCCATACATTCTTCTATTTGTATGATTTTTCACATATTCTAATTTTTCTTGACCAGATATTATAATTGCTGGTATAGAATCGGCCCATAAACTAACAACTCCAGTTATAGAATTTGTCACACCGCCACCAGCAGTAACAAGAGCAACAGCTAATTTACCAGACGTTCTATAATACCCACCGGCGGCCAATAAAGCAGCTTGTTCATTATGCGTATTTATAATGGTAATACCAGATTTAACACATGAATCATAAATATGTGAATTAGCTGAACCTATTATTCCAAATACAGTGTTAATGTTTTTATCGTGTAAAAACGATACAATAACATCACTAATTTTAATATCCATTAATTCATTATAAAATCACTTCTTTAAACGTCTAGAATTCTTTCATATACATTTTTATGATTGTCTACTTTATCATTACGAATATCAAATATTTTTTTAGATACCTCTATTGCTGCACAATTAATAACATCTAAGTTCCCCGCGTATTTAGATAAATAATCTTCGGAACCATATACTTTCACTGAAACCATAACAATGTTATCTTTTATATATACAGGTCTTACATCACTTGTGTAACCATTAATATAATTTTGCGTTTTTTTAATAAACAAATCATAATCTTCGAAAATAACTTTTTGATTCGTCTTTATAAATATAGTTGTTTGCATTACAGTTTTTGGATACGGGTTAACATTCAATATAACTTTACAATTATTTATACCAATAAGTGTTTGTATAGCACTTTCGGTAGTCTCTATATATTTATCTATATTTATCCGTGTTGCCATACCAGCAGTATCCGACGATATCTGTGATACAACTTCTGCGTATGATATATTACATTTTGATTTAAGATACTTCAATAATGGTAAAGAAACTTGTCCACCACAAGTAATCATATTAACATTATCAATGTTATGTAAACAATCACAATTAATATTAGGGACACATAATCTACCTATTTTAGAAGGTGTCAAATCTATTGTATATATACCCTGATTTCTAAACACTTTTGCGTTTTCTCTCGCTGAATACGCATCTGTACAGTCAAATACAATATCACAAGATTTAGGATTATCTATAAAAAAATTAATACCATTTGAATAATATGTAACATTCGTGGGTATACTTTTATTAATATCACGTCGACCAACAAATGCTACAATTTCATATTCAGGTATTTTAATTAACTTATAAAGCAAATCTGTACCGATTTTACCAGTACCTATTATAGAAACTTTCATCTATCATTTATATAAAGAAAACAGTTGTATTCTTTATATAATGACTAAAAAAGTATGGTATGCCCCTAATAAATTCGAGTCATATGGCGAAGAAGAAATAAAGGCCGTAGAAGAGTGTCTCAGAGACGGTTGGTTAGCCGGGTTTGGTAAACGTTCTGAAGAATTTGAAAAAAGAACATCTATACTCTTCGGTAAAAAGATGGGTCTTTTCGTAAACTCAGGGAGTAGTGCTATTTTACTCGCACTCGCCGCACTTGATCTTCCAAAAGGATCAGAGGTCGTAACACCCGCGTGTGGTTTTGCAACGACAGTCGCACCCATTTTACAGCTCGGTCTTGTACCGAAATTTTGCGATGTTGAACTAAAAACGTATGTTCCAGCGCCTTGGCATGTAGTATCCGCCGTAACACACCGCACCAAGTGTGTTCTGATACCAAACCTTATAGGTAACGTACCCGATTGGGAAGGTATTCGATCAGTTTGTCCCGGTATACCGCTTATTGAAGACTCTGCAGATACAATCACGCGGACCGAGTGTACGCACATAAGTACGACGAGTTTCTATGCGAGTCATGTTATTACCGCAGGTGGTGTTGGTGGTATGGTCATGTTCAATAACGTAGAACAGTATAAACGTGCACTCATGTTCCGAGATTGGGGACGTATAGGCGATAACATAGAAGAACCTTCAGAAAGGTTTAACCATTCGGTTGATGGTATTCCGTATGATTGGAAGTTTCTATACGGTGTTGCTGGGTATCATTTAAAAGCATGTGAAATGAATGCCGCGTTTGGTCTCGTACAACTCGATAAACTCGAAGGGTTTTTGAAACTTAGGAGACAATTAATAGAAAGGTACCTAGAAAACTTAAAAGAGTGTTCGTATTATACATTACCAGACGATTCCAAAACCCCAAATTGGCTCGCCATACCCCTTCAATGTAATGATCGTCTCGGTGTTATAAAGTATCTCGAAGAAAACGATGTTCAAACACGTGTTACGTTCGCAGGTAATATTACAAGACACCCAGCTTTCAGGGAATTCAAACAGGATTTTGATACTGCAGATACAATTATGAAAAATGGGTTTCTGTTAGGTGCACACCATGGTATGACGATTGACGATGTTGATCGTGTGTGTAATTTACTTAAAAATTTTGCTAAAGGTAAATAAATGACAAACGTGCTAGTTACCGGTGGTTGTGGATTTATAGGATCCAATTTCATAAATATTATGAAAGAACGGTACCCCGAAATCAAATTTGTAAATTTGGACAAACTTGACTATTGTTCGAATTTATATAACGTAAACCCGGGTGTATCAACATTCGTTAAAGGTGATATACGTGACAATAATTTAATTGGGTATCTAATCAAACAATATGATTTTGATGCCGTTTTTCACTTTGCAGCAATGAGTCATGTAGATAACTCATTCAACGATCCAAAGAATTTTACATTAAATAACACGTACGGAACCCATGTTCTTTTGGATAAGTTTAGAGAAATCAAACCAAATGTAGAATTTATACACTTCAGTACAGATGAAGTGTATGGTGAATCAAATACAGATGTCCCGTTTACAGAGGATGTAGGGGTTTTAAAACCTACAAATCCGTACTCGGCATCAAAAGCCGCCGCAGAAATGATAGTTCAGTCCTATATCGACTCTTACAAAATGAATATCAAAACGATACGGTGTAATAACGTATACGGACCAAACCAGTACCCAGAAAAACTTATACCCAAGTTCAAACAAGCTTTACGTAACGGTGAAATGTGTACTATACATGGTTTTAAGAGTGCTAATATTAAACGTGCATTCATGCATGTTAACGATGTTGTAGACGCGGTTGAAATTGTTTGGAAACGTGGTAATCCGGGAGAAATATATAATATTGCGTCGGATGATGAAATAACTGTATTGGATGTTACAAAACTTATAATTAAGCTAAACAAAAATACAGAAGAGTACCATAGATGGATCAAGTATGTAGACGATCGCCCGTTTAACGATTCTCGATATTACATATCATCGGATAAACTTAAGTCTCTAGGATGGTCACAAAAGAAAACAAGAGACGATCTTATTAATTTTCTAGGACAATAGTATAAAAATGGAATTGCGCCCTTCTTTAAAAATAGCTCTCATAATATCGTACGTTATAATCGCAGGATTAGGTATAAATACGTTCCAAAATTGTACAGATGTACAGGAGAGTCAAAAATGGAAAAATATTAAGATGTTTCTCAGTCACACGTTAACTATTGCAATCATCGTACCAATCATATTAAAATTGAAAGATACCGATTTTCTCAGTGGTGATAACATGTTCATCTTATACGCTATATTTGGTTTCCTCGCTGCTGCTATGTCGTTAGGAATGGCAAACGATAGTAAGTGTAAAGACAAGGGATACGTCGGAACGAGTGCTGTAGCACTTGTGTCTTATTTACTCGTTAATGCATTTTTGATATATAAAATGATAGATATGGGTAACAGTAACGGTGTATCCGTATCAAATGCGTCAACGACTGTAGTTATGAATAATATCAAAAACGGAGTTCCAGCCCCAAATTTCAAGTAAATTTTCGTAATTTTTTTAAAATAATACACATTAAATGGAACTACATGAGTCTATTCATTTAATGTTTATCCTCTTGGCCCACGTGATGCGTGGGGCAGGAACATTTAGTTTAGAAGAAAAAATAAAAATGATTCAGTTTGTTGGGTATATACTACAGAATACTAATATACCTCTATTAAACACCGGCGATAGCTGCGGTGACCAAACCTGTGAAACAAACCATCGCAAGACGCCCCGTATTAATTAACGCAAAAGTTTCGAAATCCTCGTCGGATAACTTACTAATCGCATTCGTCATTGTACCTATAGATATAAGAGAGGCACCTAGACCCATTATAGAAAATGGTAAATAGTGTGTTTGTTCGATAACGTTTAAACCCGTGAGTCCCCAATTACCTGCACCCAAAATAGTACCATACATAGCTGCGCGTCCATTAATAGCTTCTACGTATTTCCAATTAATACCAGTGTCGTCTTTAGATGCACGCGTTACTGTTTTATTAGCTCGTTTTCTGTATAGTTTTGGTGAAATTGATACTGTATTTAATCGCGGTGAAGTAATAGTTTTCATTTATATAGAAGGAGATTTTTCTTTTTTTTGTTTTCTTTCCTTCAATAACCTTTTTAAGATGTATAAACCCAAAAACAAACCGGCTGTAGAATACATGACGGAAAAGTTAGCACCTTTTCTATACTGGTATATTATCCAAAGTGTACTGGCAAGAATACCAGCTAAAACGTACTCCAGACTATAATAAGATATATCTTTGGTATTTATGAGTTTATTCGTGAGCATCATCATTTGTGCCAAACCTATGGTTATGGCAATAAAAGCGATATTATCGTCAGTGTTCATTATAATAGTTAAAGAAATTATTTTATAAACTAGTATATAATAATGTCATCTGCCCCAGAAAAAATCGTCGCAAACTACGATTCTAAATCCAAACAGTCTAAACAAGTCGCCTTAGAAATGAAGAAAATTGTTGAAAGGTATAGAGGTAAACGTATCACAAAAGAAAACGTGTGTATTCTGGTTTCGACGCTCATGCTCCAAGCAAATAATCTTAAAACTATTTCTGGTCCTGATAAGAAGGAACTCGTTCAAGATTTGATCTTTTCAATCATTGAACAAATCGATGAAGGTGATACCGATACAGAATTCGAAACACTTTTAAAAGCTATGGTTCCGGGTATGATTGATAGTTTTGCTCTCATGTTGAAAACAAGTGCGGGATGTAAAAAAATGTTCAAGTGTTTGGGTGCCTAAACAATTAACATAAAGTTTTTACGCGTATACTAAACATAATGAAATTCCCAACTTTAGAAACAATGGTTATATATGGAATATCAACAATAAGAGATTTGATATTATACTCAGAAAATAAGCTCGTTAGACGTAAAGTTCGAATACTTAACGAGTGTGATCACTGTTCTTTTGTGTACAGTGGAAAAGTGTGTAATAACTGTAACGATATTAAAAATAATTCGCTTGTATAAATAAATGTCATACACAACCGTGACTACTTATACAACCAAATTAAACATCGAGTCGAAAAGTGATTCTACCTGTTGTGCCGAAAGACGACTCATAAAAAATTTAAAACGTGATTTTATAAAAAGGGGGTATAAAAGTCATCAGTTTTCGTCGTGGGTGAATAGAAAACATGGTACATTAGTGATATCTCGTGAAACCAGTTATGGTGACGGTATATCGCTACCGTGTGTTTTATGTAGAAAAATGATAGAGAAATATAATTTTAAATGGATCGCACACGATGGAGAAAGATGGGTACATTCGTGTCGATCAATTGATATTCCAAAATCACGTCCTACAAATAAACAAGTACGTGTTCTAGGTTTTGGTTTTGATAACTAAACCCAAAACCGATTCTAAATTATTCTCGTTTCGTTTGAGTGGCTTAGCGCGCTTCAAACGTAGCGTCTCGTTTTTACCCGTAGAACTCGTAATATCACTCAGTTTCTTAGTACTTGGTGCTATAGGTACATTTATTTCGGGTATGGGTTCGGTTTTTATTTCTTTAGGTTCTTCCTTATCAACTACATTATTCGCCCTAAATTGATCTATTGTTAAATCACCACCGAAAACGTCCAATCTTTGTCTATGGGGTGCACGTTTTATAGTTCCTATCTTGTTAAAAAGTTTACGACGCATCATCACAATATTACCACATATAAGTCCTCCTCGGTTACACCCGTATTTGTCTATAGCGTACATTTTCATACAACTCCACGAACAAAAGTTACCAGACGTATTAAATTTATTACGACGTTCGTCATGTTTATAAGGCATTTGTAAAGGCGTACCTTCGAATGGGTGGCAGCACCACCAACACCACACATTCATATAAACATAAGGAATGTTTTTTCTTTAAGTATTATTCAGTTTATCTTCGTCTACCACCGCCCCCTTTTTTTGATAATAAAACAACGACTATTACCAAAAACATCAAACACGATATACTCGATAGAATACCTCCACCACCACCACCGATCAAGAGTTTCTTATTCGTTTTCTTAGCTTCCTCATCCTCTTCTTCTTTTTGTTTCTTCATTTTAGCTACGGTCTTTTCCAAGTCGGATGTTTGCGTTGTTGATAATGGTACACTAGTCGAACCACCTGAACCATCAGATCCATCAGATCCACCTGAACCACCTGAACCATCAGATCCATCAGATCCACCCGAACCACCCGAACTACCACTCGTCAATTCGTTTGCATCTCCAGTGTTTATTTCACACGCGGCGTTAATTTCATCGTGTGCAGCTCCAACCTCGATATTTTGTATACACGCAGCGATTGTACCACTACACCCATCTTTATATCCCGGTGGTTGGTAATTATTTACTCCTTTACATGCGTCTCCACATGGTAACCAAACGTTTGGATCGGGTATTTCATACTTGATGTACTTATCGTAAACCTCTTTTGCCTTTGCACACCCTACTGATGTTGGTCTATTGGCACAAACCGTTTCGTAGTTTACGACGTTATAACACTTACAAAACTCTTTATCGGGATTAGATACACAGTACTGTGAGGCGAGTGTGTTATAATTATCTTCACCTAAAATTTGTTTTGTACATACTGATTGACTATCTTCTG
>Ga0209095_1000407_pt1 | contig 26156 bp, 30 predicted proteins | sample COGITO_mtgs_1104_3_FD_184795 | JGI IMG/M metagenome (GOLD analysis project Ga0209095, IMG submission 184795) | Pelagic marine microbial communities from North Sea - COGITO_mtgs_110404 (SPAdes) (version 2) | ecosystem: Environmental > Aquatic > Marine > Epipelagic ... | reverse complement strand
ATGCCCTGGTAGACGGCTTCTTGCGCGCCGATAAAGAACTTGCCGCGGTCTTCCAGTTTCCACAGCGCATAGGACACCGATGTTCCGTTTTCCATCGAGATCAACACACCCGCACGACGTCCGGGAATTGCGCCCTTGTGGGGTGCCCAGCTGTTGAACACGCGGTTCAAAACGCCGGTGCCGCGTGTATCGGTCAGGAATTCACCGTGATACCCGATCAGGCCGCGCGATGGGACCAGCGCGATGATGCGGGTCTTGCCAGCGCCAGCGGGCTTCATCTCGGCCAGTTCGCCTTTGCGCGGACCCGTGATTTTCTCGATCACAGCGCCGGAATATTCGTCATCCACGTCGATGGTGACTTCTTCGATGGGCTCAAGCCGCTCACCATTTTCGCCGGTGCGAAACAGAACCTGAGGGCGCGACACCGACAATTCAAAGCCTTCGCGGCGCATGTTTTCGATCAAAACACCCATTTGAAGTTCGCCACGGCCCGCGACTTCGAACGCTTCACCGCCGGGTGTGTCGGAAACCTTGATCGCCACGTTGGATTCGGCTTCTTTCATCAGGCGGTCACGGATGACGCGAGATTGTACTTTCTTGCCGTCACGGCCAGCAAGCGGGCTGTCGTTGATGCCGAATGTGATGGTGATTGTGGGCGGATCGATGGGCTGTGCGGGCAGGGCGGTATCAACCGATGTAGCCACAATGGAATCAGCAACAGTTGCCTTGGCCATCCCTGCGATCGACACGATATCACCTGCTTCGGCAACGTCGATCGGTTGCTGCATCAACCCGCGGAATGCCATGATTTTGGTCACGCGAAAGTTTTCGATCAGCTTGCCGTCACGCGACAGGGCCTTGACCTGTTCGCCGGTTTTCAATGTGCCGGTTTCAACGCGGCCTGTCAGCATACGGCCGATAAACGCGTCTGCGCCCAAAGTGGTGGCCAGCATGGTGAACGGCTTGTCGATGTCTTTCAGTTGCTTGGGTGCAGGGACATGCTTGACGATCAGGTCGAACAGCGCCGACAGATCCTTGCGCGGGCCGTCAAGCTCCATATCGGCCCAGCCATTGCGGCCCGAGGCATACATGTGCGGGAAATCCAGCTGTTCGTCATTGGCACCAAGGCTGGCGAACAGGTCGAAACATTCGTCCAGCGCGCGGTCAGGTTCCGCATCGCCTTTGTCGACCTTGTTCAGCACAACGATGGGGTTAAGTCCCAATGCCAGCGCTTTGGAGGTCACAAATTTAGTCTGTGGCATCGGGCCTTCGGCAGCGTCAACCAGCAGCACAACGCCGTCAACCATCGACAGGATACGTTCAACTTCGCCACCGAAGTCGGCGTGGCCGGGGGTATCAACGATGTTGATGCGCAGGCCTTTCCACTCAACCGATGTTGGCTTGGCGAAAATAGTGATGCCGCGTTCGCGTTCCAGATCGTTGCTGTCCATGGCGCGTTCTGTGGTCGCCTGGTTTTCGCGATAGGTGCCGGATTGTTTCAGAAGTTCGTCCACCAGCGTCGTTTTGCCGTGGTCAACGTGAGCGATGATTGCGATGTTGCGCATGTCCATGAGGAGATAGCCTTTGAATAGGAAACAGGGCCGCGCGCTTTTGCACCGCAGCATTTGCGCCGCGCATACCGTGGCGCGCACCAGAAAGCCAGCCCTAAAGCCACGCAAGACGTCGTGTCACGCAGGTTTCAGTGGGTTGTGGTGTTCGAGAACAGGTGAATGACCAAAATACCCGCGATGATCATCGCCAATCCTGCGACTGCGGGCATATCCAGTCGTTGGCCAAAGACGACATAACCGATGGCTGCGATGCACACGATCCCGAGGCCGGACCAGATCGCATACACGATCCCCACGGGCATCACCTTGAGGGCCAGCGCCATGAAATAAAACGAGATCAGGTAGGAAACGACGGCCCCAACCGACGGCCATAGCCGTGTAAATTGTTGCGAGGCCTGCAAGGCAGTGGTGCCGATCGTTTCGGATATGATCGCAATAAAAAGCCATAGGTAATGCATTGATTTTAATCCTTTTCACAGCGGCAGCGCGGTGGTTTCCTTGATTTCTTCCATCACAAAGCTGGCCGAGACGTCCGAAAGGGTGACCCGGCGGATAAGCGATTGATACAAGCGGTCATATCCTGCCATATCCGCAACCCGCGCCCGGATCAAATAGTCCAGATCGCCGGTCATACGGTAGACGCCTTGGATTTCCGGCATTGATTTGGTGGCCTTTGAAAATGTCTCAAGCCAGCCGGGTTCATGGGCGTTGGTGCGGATTTGCATGAAAACGGTCAACCCCAGCCCCAGCTTGGCGGGGTCCAGCAGCGCGACACGGGCGGTGATAACGCCGTCTTCCTCAAGGGCACGAATGCGCCGCCAGCAGGCATTGCGCGAAAGATTGATCCGATCACTGATCTGGTCCATTGACTGGCTGGCATCGCGTTGCAATTCACCCAGAATACGGCGGTCTGTGCTGTCATATTGTCTCATGATATGCAGCATGTTCAAAATATTATCCCACAGCAATCCTAAATCGCAGGAAAGTCTGGGATATATCGCCCGCCGCCTTTTGCTAGAGTGTCTTTAAAGGCATTTCGAAGGAGCATACCAATGATTTCACGCGTTTTTCTGGACCACCCCGCCAAAGTGGATGAGAGTTTCCTCGAGCATATGGCGTTTGCTCTCAAGTTTTCGGGGCTGCTTTTTGCCGCCGCAGGTGCCGCGCTTGTCCACGCCCTGATCCCGTGCCTGTTTGAGAAAACCGCGAGCGGGATCATCGCCAAGCTTTACGCCAAGACACATAATCGCGGGCAATAGATACGCGAACTTAGATAGATACGCGAACTTAGATCGCGATATAGCGATCGCGGCGGTGGTTGAAGGTGATGATTAGGTTCAGAACGACGGCCCCCAGTAGTGAATAGACCACCACCGTCGCCGGAAACAGCAACAACGCGACGGCAAAGATGACGCCGTCGGTGATCAACTGCACCCATCCTGCTTTGAAACCGGTGGTATCCTGAATCAGCAACGCGATCACGCCAAGCCCGCCCAAAGACCCGTTGTGGCGGAACATGGCAAGCAGACCCAATCCAACGAGAGATCCGAACATAACGGCACCCAAGGCAGGGTTGAGCGCTTGAACCACAAAGCCAAACGGCAATAATTCTGTGACCACTGAAAGCAGCGACACCGAAATCAACGACTTGATCGTGAATTCGGCACCCAGCCGTTTGTAGGCAAGGAAGTAGAAGGGCAGGTTTATGGCAAAGAAAACAACGCCAAAGGAATATCCTGTCAGATAGGCGATGATCACGGCCAGCCCCGCTGTTTGCCCGGTGATCAATCCCACGGACGTCAGAAGGTGAATGCCAAGCCCACAGAGGAAAATGCCAAGGCTCAGGCCTTGGATGTCATCGGTTAGGCTATGGTCGGTTGTTTGATTGCGCTGCATGTCTGTCACTTAGGACAGCAAGGTTGACCTGTCTAGGGCGCATTCAGGATTTGACATTCTAACGCGGGGGCAACGTCAAATTAAAACAGCTGCTGCACAAAAAATGGGCCGCCCTAATAAGGACGGCCCTTTTGAATTTAGCCTTTCAGGGCCTTGTTCAGATTTTCGTCCACTTTTTCCAGAAAGCCCATCGTCGTTAGCCAGCCTTGGTCCGGCCCGACCAAAAGCGCCAGATCCTTTGTCATGTGGCCGGATTCCACCGTGTCGACTACGGTTTTCTCCAAGGTCTCGGCAAAACGGATCAGCGCCGCGTTGTCGTCAAGCTTGCCACGGTGCTTCAGGCCGCCCGTCCAAGCATAAATCGATGCGATGGAATTGGTCGATGTTTCCTCGCCTTTCTGGTGCTGGCGGTAATGGCGCGTGACAGTGCCGTGGGCTGCTTCGGCCTCGACCGTATTGCCATCCGGGGTCATCAGCACAGATGTCATCAGCCCAAGCGACCCAAAGCCCTGCGCAACCGTATCGGACTGCACATCGCCATCGTAGTTCTTGCAGGCCCAGACATAGCCGCCGTTCCACTTCATCGCACAGGCGACCATATCGTCGATCAGCCGGTGTTCGTATGTGATACCCTTGGCCTTGAATTTATCAGCAAATTCAGTCTCGTAAACCTGCTGGAACAGCTCAAGAAAACGCCCGTCATATTGTTTGAGGATTGTGTTCTTGGTGCTTAGATACACGGGCCAGCCAAGGTTGAGGCCGTAGTTCATCGACGCGCGTGCGAAGTCGATGATGGATTTATCAAGGTTGTACATTGCCATCACGACGCCTGCATCGGGGGCGTCAAACACTTCGCGCTCAATCTCGGTACCATCTTCGCCGACGAATTTCAGGGTCAGCTTGCCCTTGCCGGGGAATTTGAAATCTGTCGCTTTGTACTGGTCGCCAAAGGCGTGACGGCCGACGACGATGGGCTTGGTCCAGCCAGGCACAAGGCGCGGCACGTTTTTGCAAATGATAGGCTGGCGGAAAATCACGCCGCCCAGGATGTTGCGGATCGTCCCGTTTGGTGAACGCCACATTTCTTTCAGACCGAATTCCTCGACCCGCGCTTCGTCGGGGGTGATCGTCGCGCATTTGACGCCGACGCCAAATTCCTTGATCGCGTGGGCCGCGTCGATGGTGATCTGGTCATTGGTTTCGTCGCGGACTTCCATCCCGAGATCGTAATATTTGAGGTCAACATCGAGATAGGGCAGGATCAGCTTTTCCTTGATGAAATGCCAGATGATCCGGGTCATCTCATCGCCGTCGAGTTCGACAATCGGGTTGTCTACCTTGATCTTGGTCATGGGCGCGGTTCCTTTGATGCGTTTCCGAGGGCGTCTTAGCCGATCTGCGGGTGTTTTGATAGACGGTATACATAGGTATACCAAAATTTACCTCTGTTGAGGCAGTGGTTGCACAGATAGTGTGAAGACTGCGTGAAAATCACGCAAATTCGGACGCGAGCAGGCTTAGCGATGCGCCGCAAACCAGGCCGAGACTTTGGATTGGGCAAAGTGCCACAGGCCCGGCGCGCCAGTTGCGATTTTCGAGCCTACTTTTTCAACGAATGTTTCTTCGGTGACATTATATTCGACCCAACTGCCGCCACCAGCAGCAAGGTTTTGCATCGGCGGCTGGAACCGGTCCAGCGACTTGGCAAAACGGGCGGTGGCTGTGGTGTTGGCCTCGAACTCTTCCCATGTAGCACGAAGATCGTCACCCAAGTCATTGGGAAGTATTCCAAATATGCGATCGGCTGCAATTTGTTCCTGCGCTTCCATGGCGATTTGGTCAAAGTCGCCAAAGATAGGGTTGTCGCCTGCGTCGATCTCAACGAGATCATGCAGAATGAGCATTTTGATCACGCGCGTCAGGTCGACATCCGACCCTGCCTGATCTGCCAGAACCAAGGCATAAAGCGTCAGATGCCAGCTATGTTCTGCCGAATTTTCCGCCCGCGAAGCGTCGCATAACAAGGTACCCCGGTTGACCGACTTGAGCTTGTCCGCCTCGTTCAAAAAGGCGATCTGCTGCTCAAGTCGTTGTGTCATGCCTGTGGGTCTTTCGCTTTGTGCGCCTCAAGGGCTTTGTTTAAAAAGGCGCGCCCCTGAAACGTGGCCATGCGCGTACGGATGGCGGTTACAAAGGCTTCTTCCATGGTCTGAGAAGAGGCCCCCAGAACACCGGCGACCTCCATGAACAAGCGGTCATTGCCGGTTTCGCGCTGGACCGCCAGACATTCCTCGGCCAACTGGTTGGCCATGTCGATGACGTTCTGGTCAGCCATCAGCGCGAGGTTTCGGTCAGGCGGCGTTTCACATAGTCCGTGGTCGAATTGATCAGCGTATCCATGTGGGGTTCTTCAAAGAAGTGGCCCGCGCCTTCGATCTCTTGGTGGGTGATCGTGATGCCTTTTTGTTCGTGCAGCTTGTTGACCAGATTAACTGTATCAGCCGGTGGTGCGACACGGTCGGCAGTGCCGTTGATCACCAGACCCGACGCCGGGCAGGGCGCAAGGAAGCTGAAGTCATACATATTCGCCGGCGGAGCGACCGAGATGAAGCCGGTGATTTCAGGGCGGCGCATCAAAAGTTGCATGCCGATCCAAGCCCCGAACGAGAAACCAGCAACCCAGCAATGCTTGGAGTTGTTGTTCATCGATTGCAGGTAATCAAGCGCGGACGCAGCATCGGACAATTCGCCAATGCCTTGATCATATTCACCTTGGCTGCGCCCGACGCCACGGAAATTGAACCGCAGCACGGTAAATCCCATCCGGTAGAATGCGTAGTGCATGTTATAAACCACCTTGTGGTTCATTGTGCCGCCAAATTGGGGGTGTGGATGCAAAAGAATGGCGATTGGCGCGTCGCGTTCTTTTTGTGGATGGTAGCGGCCTTCGAGGCGGCCTTCGGGTCCGGGAAAAATAACCTCGGGCATGGGCGTCCCTGCTTTGGGCTCTGAAGATGTCGCGGAATAGTTGACGAATTCCCTAAGACACCTTAGAACGGTTCTAACTTGCATGACCCCAGCGTTTCTGTGGATCAGGCACTGCACTTAGGCATTAACACCGCTGACGTCAATCTAGCTGGCGATTTTGGCAAGGAAACAAACGATATGAAACTGTCAACCAAGGGCCGATATGCGATGGTGGCGCTGACGGATATCGCGTTGCAGCCGCCGGGCGGGCTGGTGAGCCTTGGAGATATTGCGGAACGGCAGTCAATATCTTTGCCCTATCTTGAGCAGCTTTTCGTCAAGTTGCGCCGCGCTGAACTGGTGGCGTCGGTGCGTGGACCGGGGGGCGGATACCGGTTGGGGCGGCCTGCATCGGATATCCGCGTCGTCGATATCCTGAGTGCGGTGGATGAAAAGGTTGATGCGATGCATGTGGGGGCCGGGGCCTCTGGCGGATCGTCGGGCAGTCGCGCACAGTCTTTGACGAACCGTTTGTGGGAGGGGTTGAGCGCGCAGGTTTATGTGTATCTGCATCAGACGCGATTGTCCGATGTTGTGGCCAATGAACTTGCACCTTGTCCGGCTGTGCCAAACCTATTCGCTTTGGTGGATGAGGAATGATCAGGCCTGTAGACACGCAAGCGCGGTCTCTTTTGTTGAAGAATGAGGGACGCTGTCCCTCAAACTCCCTGGGATATTTGGCCATTTGGAAGGTGTTGTGAGGGTTTATCTGGATCATAATGCAACGACGCCGGTCAGGGCGGAGGCGCGCGCGGCAATGATTGCGGCGCTGGATGTGACGGGCAATCCTTCCAGCGTGCATTCAGAGGGGCGCGCAGCAAAGTTATTGGTTGAGCGGGCGCGGGCGCAGGTTGCGGCGCTGGTCGGGTGCAAGACCACGCAGGTGATTTTTACCAGCAGCGCCACCGAGGCGGCGGCATTGGCTGTCGCGCAAAAGGCGCAGCACGGGGGTGTGTTTGCGGCTTTGCCGACGGAGCACGACTGTTTGGGAGACTGGAGCGAGGTTGCGGTTGACCCCGCGCAGGGTGCGACCGGTGCTGTCGAGGCACATCATTTGCTGGCCATATCGGCCGCCAATAGCGAGACAGGGGTTCTGGGAGCGGCGGGTTTGGTGGTTGGCAGCACCCAGCACTATTCGACTGTCTGCGATATCACCCAATTGGCGGGCAAGATGGCAGTGGCTTACGGCGATGTGACGCCATCCTATGCAATCTTGTCGGCCCACAAGATGGGCGGGCCCAAGGGGGTCGGTGCACTGATCAACTTTACTGCCCATGATCCCGTTGCGATGCTGCGTGGTGGCGGGCAAGAGATGAACCGGCGGTCGGGCACTGAAAATATCGTTGGAATCGCTGGCTTCGGTGCTGCAGCGGAGGCGGCGGGCCAAGGTGTGGTCGCGGGTCGGTGGGACGAAGTGGCCCACCTTAGAGATATTCTGGAAAAGACTATTGCGGCTGCGACTGATCAGACTATTTTTGTCGGAAAAGACATGCCGCGCTTGCCGAATACCTCGTGCATCCTTACCTCGGGTTGGAAGGGCGAGACTCAGGTGATGCAAATGGATTTGTCGGGTTTCGCGATCTCTGCTGGGTCTGCCTGTTCCAGTGGCAAGGTCAAGGCAAGCAAGGTCTTGAGGGCGATGGGATATTCCGAGGCCGAAGCGTCAAGCGCGATCCGCGTATCGCTTGGTCTTGAGACGACAAAAGACGATGTATTGCGCTTTGCCGATGCATGGATCGAAAAATGGACGAAACACCAGATGCGGGCGGCGTGAAGCCCGAAGCGAGAGGAATATGAGCGTGGACACTACGATAGTAAAAGACGGCGTCGATCAAGAGACAGTAGATGCGGTGCGCGAAGTCGGCGGTGCCTACAAGCATGGCTGGTCCACTGATATCGAGATGGATTACGCCCCGCTGGGTCTGAACGAAGATATCGTAAAGCTGATCTCGGGTAAGAACGAAGAGCCTGAATGGATGCTGGAATGGCGTCTTGCGGCCTATCAGCGCTGGTTGACCAAGAAAGAACCTGACTGGGCGATGGTCGACTATCCAAAGATCGACTTTCAGAGCCAGTATTATTATGCACGACCAAAATCGATGGCGGTCAAGCCCAAGTCGCTGGACGACGTCGACCCGAAGCTGTTGGCCACCTATAAAAAGCTGGGGATCCCGTTGAAAGAGCAGGCATTGCTGGCCGGTGTCGAGGGTGCCGAGGAATTGACCGATGCGCCGCGCAAGGTTGCTGTGGATGCGGTATTCGATTCGGTATCCGTCGGCACAACTTTTCAGAAAGAACTGAAAGCGGCGGGGGTGATCTTTTGTTCCATCTCGGAGGCGATCCGAGACCACCCTGAATTGGTGAAGAAGTACCTTGGTTCGGTTGTGCCAGTGAATGACAATTTCTATGCGACGCTGAATTCGGCCGTGTTTTCCGACGGGTCGTTCGTTTACGTGCCGCCGGGTGTGCGCTGTCCGATGGAACTGTCCACTTATTTCCGCATCAACGCTGAAAACACCGGTCAGTTTGAACGCACGCTGATCATCGCCGACAAGGGGTCCTATGTGTCTTACCTTGAGGGCTGTACCGCGCCGCAGCGCGACGAATCGCAACTGCATGCCGCGGTGGTCGAGATCATCATCGAAGAAGACGCCGAGGTGAAGTATTCAACCGTTCAGAACTGGTATCCCGGTGATGAGAACGGCAAGGGCGGGATCTATAACTTTGTGACCAAGCGCGCCGATTGTCGTGGTGACCGGGCCAAGGTAATGTGGACGCAGGTTGAAACCGGGTCTGCTGTGACGTGGAAATACCCCAGCTGCATCCTGCGCGGTGATGATAGCCAAGGCGAATTCTATTCCATCGCCATCGCCAACAACATGCAGCAGGCCGACACGGGCACCAAAATGATCCATCTGGGCAAGCGCACCAAGTCGCGGATTGTGTCCAAAGGGATCAGTGCCGGCAAGGCGCAAAACACCTATCGGGGTCTTGTGTCGATGCACCCCAAGGCCAAGGAATCGCGCAACTATACCCAATGCGACAGTTTGCTGATCGGATCCGAATGTGGCGCGCATACCGTGCCCTATATCGAGGTCAAGAATAACAGCAGCCGTGTCGAACACGAGGCGACAACATCCAAGGTGGATGATGATCAGCTGTTCTATTGCCGTTCGCGCGGCATGGACGAGGAAGAGGCCGTGGCCTTGGTCGTTAACGGCTTTTGCAAGGACGTGCTGCAAGCATTGCCAATGGAGTTTGCCATGGAAGCGCAGGCGCTTGTGGCGATCTCGCTTGAAGGATCCGTAGGGTAATGGCCGCACCTTTTGACCAAAAGCGTGCTGCCCATTTGCAAGAAGTGCTCAAGCCAAAGCGGCTGACGCGCATTTGCGACGTGGGGGCCAACCCGATTGGCCCCACGCCATATGCGGACCTTCTGGAAGCCGGTTTTTGTGAGGTCTGGGGCTTTGAACCTCAGAAAGAAGCCTTTGCAAAGCTTGTGGAAGCGCAAACGCCAAACACGCATTTCCTGCCCTATGCGATTGGTCCTGCTGGCAAAGCGACGCTGCGCGTGTGCCATAACGACGGCTTTACGTCGTTGCTGGAACCAAATGATGATACCCGCAACGCGTTTGGCAGGCTGCACCGCGGCACACGGGTTATCGAGCGAGTTGAAATGACGCTGCATCCGCTTGATGGCATGAAAGAATTGCCGCAGTTTGATTTGCTTAAGATTGATATCCAGGGTGGCGAAGTCGATGTCTATACCAGCGGTAAAAAGCGGGTTGGCAAGGCATTGGCAGTGATAAGCGAAGTGGCTGCGATCCCGATTTACCATGATCAACCTTTGATGCATGTTCAGATGTCCGAGCTGGAAAAGCTTGGCTTTCAGTTCCACAAGTTTTTGTTCCTCAAGCCGATCCATAGGCTGAACAAGTTTTCTGTGCGTCTACCTAGGCGAGCGTATCATGTTCAGGCTTTGGACGGTGACGCGGTGTTTATCCGCAGTTTGCTCAACCTTCAGGCCCTGACTGTTGAGGAGTTGAAGCATCTGGTTATTCTGACCGACGCGGTCATTCTTAGCCAGGATTTGGGCGTCGCAGCGATGGCTGAATTGGTCAACCGAGACATGCTGACCGAAGACGAGGTCCACAGTTATATCGATATGCTGCCCAATGTGACAGCGCGCGAGGTTTCTTAAGATGATGCGCAAACTGACATGGGATGTGGCCATCGCAGCACTGGTTTTCTGGGTGTTGATGACTTTTTTCAGGGCAGGTGGTCTGTCGCTGGAAGCGTTTAAATCAACGCTGCCGTCGATGCTGATCTTTGCGATGATCTATGCCGCGATCCGTGTGGCGCTGGTGGTGTTGCGCAAGGGGAAAGACGAATGATCCTGACCACAACGCAATCCATCGAAGGCCGTACCATCGCTGCCTATCAGGGCATCGTGGTGGGCGAGACGATTATGGGGGCCAATATCGTGCGCGACATGTTTGCACGGGTCACCGATATCGTCGGCGGGCGCTCGGGGCAGTACGAGAACAAGCTGCGCCATGCCCGCGAAGCCGCAATGGCAGAGCTTGAAGCCGAAGCGCGCGCCAAAGGGGCCCATGCGGTTGTCGGCATCGACATCGATTACGAGATCATTGGCGACAGCATGATGATGGTATCGGTGTCCGGCACGGCGGTCCGGCTGGCCTGATGGCGGATGCGGCCAACACCACGCCTTTGCGATTGCATTGGTGGAAGGCGGTCCCGAATTTCGGGGACGCGATAAGCCCCGTGGTGTTGGCACATGTGTCAGGCCGCGAGGTGGTGCATGCGGGTGTGAACAAGGCTGACATCTGGGCCATAGGGTCTCTTTTGCAGGTGGCCAAACGAACATATGCGGAAGAAAAGGATTTGGTACCAACGGTTTGGGGGACGGGGTTATTGCATCCGGTGCATGGGGTGACGTTCACCGATCATGTCAAGATCGCATTGGTCCGTGGACCGGTCACTGCCGCGTTGCTGGGGTTGGAAATGGATCGCTTCGGGGATCCGGGGCTGCTGATCAGTGATGCCTGGCCGATGGACCGCGTGCCTAATGGCAAGATCGGCATCGTGCCGCATCATTCGCTGATGGATGACGTGATGCTGACCGCGCTGTTGGACAGCGACCCGAAATACCAGCTGATTGATCCGCGTGATCCTGCCCGCGATGTCTGTGCGGCGATTGCCATGTGTGACCATGTTTTTGCCTCGTCCCTGCACGGATTGATCGTCGCGGATGCTTACGGTGTGCCCAACACTTGGGTCGCCCCTGTGGGCCAGTCGCGGCTGAAATATCTTGACTACGCGGCCTCGGTCGGGCGTTTCATGCCAGCCCCCGTGATGATCGAGGATATCCCCGAACTGCACCTGCCCGATCCGGGTGCGCCATTGTCTTATCAGGCAGGAATAAACGCCTGCCGAAACGCTCTTTATGCCAGCTTTCCCAATGCCTTACGGGCCGAGATTGCAGCATGAAATCTTTCACTGAAAACAGCCCAACCTTGGGCTTTTCATTCACTCAATTCGCTGCCATTGCAGCATAGACGCACAAGAAAAGGACCATCCCATGCTGAGCATCAAAGGCCTGAAGGTTAAACTCGAAGACGAAGACAAGCAGATCCTGAAAGGTGTAGATCTTGAGATCGAAGCCGGCAAGGTTCACGCGATCATGGGGCCTAACGGCTCTGGTAAATCGACGCTGTCCTATGTGCTGTCCGGCAAAGACGGCTACGAAGTGACGGGGGGGGCCGCCACCCTTGAAGGGGTTGATCTGCTGGACATGGAACCCGAAGAACGCGCTGCTGTCGGTCTGTTTCTGGCGTTCCAATATCCCGTTGAAATCCCCGGTGTCGGCAACATGACCTTCCTGCGCACGGCCGTAAACGCACAGCGCAAGGCCCGTGGCGAAGAAGAAATGTCTGCAGCAGAGTTCCTCAAGGTTGTGCGTGCCCGCGCGAAAGAGCTGAAGATCGACGCCGACATGCTGAAGCGTCCGGTCAATGTCGGCTTTTCGGGTGGCGAGAAAAAGCGTAACGAAATCCTCCAGATGGCGATGCTTGAGCCAAAGATGTGCATCTTGGATGAGACCGATTCCGGTCTGGACGTCGATGCGATGAAACTGGTTGCCGAAGGCGTGAATGCGCTGCGCACCGAAGGGCGTGGTTTTCTGGTCATCACCCACTATCAGCGCCTGCTGGACCACATCAAACCGGACGTTGTGCACATCATGGCAGACGGCCGCATCATCAAAACCGGCGGGCCCGAGCTGGCGCTTGAAGTCGAAAACAACGGATATGCGGATATCCTTGCCGAGGTGGCGTAATGGCTGATGCAGCTGTAAAACAGACCCCGACCGACGCGATGATTGCGACGCTCGACATGCCTCTGGCTGGGTGGTCGGACAGCGCGCGCCGCGACGCATTGGCGCGGGTCCAATCCATGGGCCTGCCGCAGCGCCGTGATGAGTACTGGAAATACACGCGTCCCGATACGCTTGTTCAGGCAGAAGCCGCGCCCGCGGCGTTGCGCGCATCCGACGAAGTACCGCTGTTTGACCAGATCGACCGCCTGAAGGTCGTCTTTGTTGACGGTGTGTTTGATGCGGATGCTTCGGATGATCTGACCCTCGAAGGGATCAAGATCGAGCGGCTTGCGGATGCCACTGCCGACATCCATTGGGCACGCGACATCTATGGTGCGTTGGAAACCCGTGGTCAGTCGCCGGTGGCGCGCCCCTTGGCGGCGCTGAACACTGCTTTCGCGCCGGACGGTATTTTGATCCATGTGACAGGTAAAGTGACCAAGCCGGTCAACTTTATCTATCGTCGGACATCGACCACAGCGGATGCGATGCTGCATCACTGCATCAAACTGGACGCCGGGGCCGAAATGACCTTGCTGGAAAACGGCCCAGTCGCGGCACGCTTTAACGGGGTGCTTGAGGTTGAAGTCGCTGACAAAGCTGCCTTCCACCATGTGCGTGCACAAGGGCGTGATCACGAACAGCGCGCTGCCACGCATATCTTTACACGGCTTGGCGCGGAATCCACGTTCAAATCGTTCACCCTGACCGCCAATGGCGTGATGACGCGCAATGATTGCGTGATCGAACTGACCGGTGACGATGCGAATGCGACTGTTGCGGGGGCCTGCGTCGGCGATGGGGGGGATTTTCACCATGATGATACGGTCTTCATCACCCATGACGCGGTGAATTGCGAAAGCCGTCAGGTGTTCAAAAAGGTGCTGCGCAACGGGGCAACTGGCGTTTTCCAAGGCAAGATTTTGGTCAAGGCCGGTGCCCAAAAGACCGACGGCTACCAGATCAGCCAGTCCTTGCTGCTGGACGAAGACAGCCAGTTCCTTGCCAAGCCCGAGCTTGAGATTTACGCCGATGATGTGGCCTGTTCGCATGGCTCGACCTCGGGGGCGATCGACGAAGACGCGCTGTTCTATCTGCGCTCGCGCGGTGTGCCGCACGGTGCGGCGACCGATCTGCTGACGCTGGCATTCTTGGCCGAAGCGGTGACCGAAGTCGAAGACGAAGCCCTGCGTGAAGAAATCACCGGACGGCTTGCCGCCTGGCTTGAGCGGCACGCAAGCTGATGGCTGCCACGCGCGACATCATTGCAAGCTATCGCAACCCCGCAGCCGTCGTACGGCGGCTGTTGGGGCAGGGCACCCGTGAGGATCGCAATCTGATTTACCTCATGGTGGCCTGTTTGATCTTTTTTGTTGCGCAAACGCCGCGCCTCGCCCGCGAAGCATTTCTAAGCGGGACCGAGCTGAACATGTTGCTGGGCGGCACCTTGTTGGCCTGGCTTTTCATCGCGCCGTTGATTTTCTATATCCTCGCGGCGGGCACACAGATCATTCTGCGGGTGCTGCGCGGCAATGTCACCGGCTTTAACACCCGTCTGGCGCTGTTCTGGGCCTTGCTGGCGTCCAGCCCGCTGGTGTTGTTGCACGGGCTGACCGCCGGGTTTGTCGGGCCGGGCATCGAATTGCAGATCGTCGGGCTGATCTGGCTTTGTGTGTTTTTATGGTTCTGGGTCAGTGGTCTGCTGGTCGCATATGGGCGAAAATCATGACAGGTACCGATCTGCGGATTATGCTGACCGAACTGGTTATCCTTAGCCTGCGCAACCCGCGCCAAGCAGCGGAACAAATCATCGGCTGGCGGCTGGACCGCGAGACTTTGTGGACGGCGCTGGCGCTTGCCGCTGCCGTGAACACGATGATTTTTTCGTTCAGCATTATGTTGCAGCCGACCCCCGGCATGCCTGCGTTCTTTACCAGTCCGCTGGCGATGTTTGTGTTGCTGGCAGGGGTGTTGGTGATCACGACGCACGGATTGTACTGGACAGGCCGCGCAATCGGGGGGCAGGGCGATCTGGGCGATATGCTGGCCTTGGTCGTGTTCCTTCAGGTGTTGCGGATCCTGGCGCAGCTGGTGATCTTTGTCCTGATGTTCGTGGCTCCTGGGATTTCGGTGATCTTCTCGCTTGCGACGGGGATCGTCGGGCTTTGGATTTTGGTTAATTTTATTGCAGCAGCATTTCGGTTTCCGACCCTCGGGCGTGCCTTCGGGACGCTGCTGATTGCCATGCTGATGATCGTTCTCGGTCTTAGCTTCCTGTTGTCGATCGTTGGTATCGCAGCACAAGGAGTAGTTTGAAATGTATGACGTTACTGCAATCCGCAGCGACTTTCCGATCCTGTCGCGACAGGTGAACGGCAAGCCGCTGGTCTACCTTGATAATGGGGCCTCGGCGCAGAAACCCCAAGCAGTGATCGACGCGATCAGCCATGCCTATTCCCATGAATATTCCAATGTTCACCGTGGCTTGCACTATCTTTCTAATCTTGCGACGGACCGCTATGAATCGGTACGCGGCACCATCGCCAAGTTTCTGAACGCAGCCGACGAAGACGAAATTGTGTTCACATCGGGCACCACCGAAGGGATCAATCTGGTCGCGTATGGGTGGGCGATGCCCAACCTTCAGGCGGGCGATGAAATCATCCTCAGCGTGATGGAGCATCATGCCAATATCGTCCCATGGCATTTCCTGCGCGAACGTCAGGGTGTGGTGATCAAATGGGTTGATGTGGATGCCACCGGCGCGTTGGACCCGCAGGCCGTGATTGACGCCATCACCCCCAAGACCAAGCTGATTGCGATCACCCAAGTGTCAAACGTTTTGGGCACTGTGGTTGACGTAAAAACGATCACAGCGGGGGCCCATGCCAAGGGCGTGCCGGTGTTGGTGGACGGTTCCCAAGCCGCCGTGCACATGCCCGTCGATGTGCAGGACATCGGCTGTGATTTCTACGCTATTACCGGTCACAAGCTGTATGGTCCGTCCGGGTCAGGTGCGATCTATATCAAACCCGAACGCATGGCTGAAATGCGCCCCTTCATGGGTGGTGGCGACATGATCCGCGAAGTGACCAAAGATAATGTGACCTACAACGACGCCCCGATGAAGTTCGAGGCGGGCACCCCCGGCATCGTGCAAACCATCGGCCTTGGTGTTGCGCTGGATTATATGATGGGCGTGGGGATGGCGAACATCGCTGCCCACGAAACCGCCTTGCGCGACTATACGGTCGAGCGGCTTGCGGGCCTGAACTGGTTGCAGGTGCAGGGGACAACCCCTGACAAAGCCGCGATTTTCAGCTTTACGCTGGACGGGGCAGCACATGCGCATGATATTTCTACGATCCTTGATAAAAAGGGCGTTGCTGTGCGGGCGGGGCAACATTGCTGTGGCCCGTTGATGGCGCATATTGGCGAAACCGCCACCTGCCGCGCGTCCTTTGGCATGTACAATACCACCGGCGAGGTCGACACACTGATCGAGGCGTTGGAATTGGCGCATGACCTTTTTGGATAAAACGACACTGATTTTACGCAGGTCGATTTTGTAATTGCAGGGGACGGCGTGGCTGGCTATACCGCCCTCAGATGGACCCATAGCTCAGCTGGATAGAGCGCTGCCCTCCGAAGGCAGAGGTCGCTGGTTCGAATCCAGCTGGGTTCACCATCACAATCCTACCAAATTGATTTAATTGAATTATATTGGCGATTTTGGAAACTTTTGAACACGGTTTACCGTTTTCGTTCTTTGTTCTCCCCCAGGCAGGATGCCGATTTGGTCGGCTGCGCGCGTGTAGTTCGTGTTTTTGGACAGGCTTGTGCTGCCAGTCCAAGCGCCGATCTTTTGGGTTCTGGCAACCTTTTCTGCCAAGGCGCTTGGCTCAAACTGAGTGTAGGCCATGGGCGGTGCAGACTGGCTTCGCTGGCAATGCATCTAATCCATAAGGAAAGGCCTGTGGGCCGCTTCTACCGAAAACTGTGGGAAATTTGGGGGGGGAGGTCACTCTGCTTGGACAATGCTCAACTGCACATATCCTGTGGAAATCAAGCTTCTTGACGCCTCTTCGAACTCCAGAGCTGCCGTTTTGGGCCACGATGCGAAGTCCATGGTTGAAATCAAGGCGAAGATCAAAGAACATCGTCTCAAACCGAATTTAGTTTGAAAATGTCGGTTTATTTTTGATTATTTTAAACTAAAATTTATATTTGGGGGACCCCCGATGCCTAAAAAGAATTACAGTTTTGAGGTCGATTGGACTGAATCAGTCTCCAAAAGCTTTAAGAAACATGACCCCAAGAAATCAATTCTCGACTATGGCAACCTGAAGAATCTGACCTACACGTTGCCAATCAACATCGCGAGTGAGAAAACCAATGACTGGACCGATGGGGATGAAAGGTCTTTCAAGAAACTGGTAGAGTCCCGATTCAAACTCTCGTCTGACAAGGTAGACTCCAAAATATCTCCAATGATTAACGATTTTTGGAAGGCGCATGTTGTGACCGTCGGCGGCGTGACTGGCTTCAAGACACCGAAAACGCGGGAAAAGGACGTGAATACGCTGCTCTTCCAGATCGACCAGTTGCTGACCAAAGAATTCAACAAGCTCGTCGATTACACGGAAAAGACGATGCACCAGTATTTCAAGGGCAAAGCACGAAAGGGGCGGTTGGCAGTTCAAAGCGTGAAGCACGCAGTCAAGCCGATTGCCGCCCCTGCGCTGTTTGTTGTTGGTGCTACTTTGTCTACCAATCCTTTCACCTTTCCCGCCGGTGCTTTGGCGCTGAAGGCGGCTGCGCAGTCACTCAAGGACTCTTGGGATTTCTTTAACAAGAAATACCAGAGCACACGAGAGCTTGAAGCAAGCATGAAAAAGAACCTCGAATATCTTCTCGACAAGGCAGGTGCCATGGAGAAGATCCAGAATGAGATGGACGATCTGGTCAAAAAAGGCGAACAGGACTCTCCACGTCATAAATGGCTCTACCTTCAGTACAAAGAGAAGGCGCTGACGGGAAAAAATCGAGAAGCCAAAGCGGTGCTGAAAAAAGAGTTTCTCTCAATGCATTCTAAAAGCATCGAGAACCTCAAGTTGCTGGTCCACAAGTACAAGAAGAAGATAGAGCAACTGGTCTACCAAGTCGCCCACCTCGGCTCCAAGCAGGACACGATCGAAACGCTTCTGGACAACATGAAGACCCACAGAGACAGGGACGTGGCGTACATCGCCAAGCTAAAGAAAGAGCTTCAAAAATCTGGGGAGGACGAAGTTGCCGGTGTTCAGGCGCTGATCTCCGTCGCGGATGGGCAGTTGGCAAAAAGCAAGAAGCAGATCGACAAAATGGAAGACAAGCTGAAACTACTTCAAAATAATGATGCTCACAGAGATTTGGTCACGAAGCAGAAGTTGCTGAACAAGATGGAAAAGCAGCTTGACCTCCTAAAAGACGGGCGAAGCGAAGATATTCACGCCTTCAAGAAGATAGTCAGAGCAATGAACATCACAACCGACATGATCGGTAGTGGTGCCGGTGTCGGATTCGACTATGCGGCCCCTATGACTGCGGTAAATCAAGTAGTCGTAGCGTCAGGCAATGTATTGGACTTTGGCGAACAACTGAACACCGGTGCAAAGACGCTCAAGCAAAAGCTCAAGCTTTGAGCCGGCTATGGTTTGAAGATCACCCAGCATCCTCTGCGACCGGAAGCGGAGCTGACCGGTATCGGAGTCTCCGCAGCTCAAAATGCGGTGCTGCTCTTCATTCTTGAGCGAGCCGGTTTTGTCCTGCGCCCCCCTCATCGGGAACACGGGCGGACATTATGATCGAATTGACCGAAAAAGGTCGAACAGCAGCGCATGCTGGTGTGGTGGCTGCCGAGGCGGTCGAGCGACGGATGCTATCGAACCTGACGGATCACAAGACTGAGGTTCTGAGAGACCTGTTGCAGCGCTGTGCTGATGCGCTTGAGGTGAGTTGAGCGATGGCGTTCTGGCAGGGTTCTGCATCGGCTGAACATGCCCGCGGCGGACGCGATGGTGGCTTTGCGCAGCATGGGCACGGTAAACATATCGTGGTAAAATCCCTAAAGAAGGGCGACTGGGTCGTTTGCTATTCCCCCCGTGAAAGCATGGGGGCAGGCGAAACTGTGTAGGCGTTCACCTCCATCGGCGGGGTGACTTCGGATGCGCCATACCGCGGCGAGCAAGCAATGAACTTCAATCCATACCGCGGCGATGTTGACTACCTGACAGGTGCTAAGTCGGCTGCGAACCGGCCGCTCTTTAGCATTCTTAAACTGACTCCCGATCATGGTGCCAATTCCCGCCGCGTTGCCAATTCCCGCCGCGTTGCCACATGACCGCTTCGAGCCCAAATTGAGACCACAACAAACGGGCTTGCCGGGCACCAAACGATACGTTTAATAATGGGGCCACGGCGCGGGCGTGTCGCGGGGAGAGCTTCAGTATGCCGACTACATTGCGCATGTTCGTTCCTGCGGCGATCCGGTCTGTCATGGACCGCCTCTTGCCGCGCGTGGAAGCCGAGACAGGCGTGCGGCTTATACAGGAGGTTGAGCTGAACCCACTGATACCGGAGCGGATCAGAGCGGGCGAGCCTTATGACATCGGCCTGACCAATCCATCTTACGCGAAGGCCTTGATCGATGATGGATTTGCAGATGGCGGCAGCCACCGTGCATTCGGGCGTGTCTCACTTGCGATTGCGCGTAAAGGCGGGGCGCATGGCCAAATGATAGCGGACTCACATGGTATCAAAGCGCTTCTCAGGAGCGCGAAAAGCATAGCCTATACAGGCGCAGGGACGAGCGGACGCACCTATCTGGACGTGATGGAGCGCATGGGGCTGACTGGTTCCGTCTTGCCGCAAAGTCATCCGATGGCTGGGGGCGTTCCTGCGGTATCGGTCGCGACCGGCGAATACGAGCTTGCGATTGCCCCTCTCACAACAGTGATTGCCACGTCAGGAGTCGTTCCCGTAGCGGTGTTCCCCGAGAATCTTGGCACACATATCGACATGTCGGTATTTCGGAACGGCGCATCACCAAATACAGCAGCAAAAGTGATCGACATCCTAACCGATCCCGATCTCGACGATGAACTCGCCGCGGCGGGAATTGCGCGTTTTGAACTGATCTAATCGCGTTTCGGACTTCCGGCAAAATCGCGCACTGATAAGAGTGGCCTCTAATTCCGGTTTATCCGCACAGCGGACCGACACAATATGCGGACGGCCCCCCAACAGAAAACCCCTGACAGACCATCGTCCATCAGGGGTTTCTTTTGTCAAATCGCAATAAAAACCTTACCCGCGACGGCGTCCGCCTACACGACCTGCGCGGCCACGGCCTTCTTGGCCTGCTTTGGGGGCGACTTTGTTGAACTTGATCCAGTCGGTCCCGTTCGGGTCGCGGTCATACAGGAAGTTGGCGGCGCGGATGGCTTCCATTTCCTTGCCGGGGGTCGCTTTGGTCGATCCCAGACCAAAGAGCGTCACGAAGGTTTCGTCGTCGATGTCTTCTGGCAGGATAATGCCAGCGGCCATGATCAACGCCTTGTGTTCCGCGATTTTGGCCTGATTTACCGGCAGGGCAATCGGGTTCATGATCGCGGACGTCATACCGGCACCCATTGCCATCGGCAGGAACGCGTTGTTGATGCCGTGACGGTTGGGCAGACCAAAGCTGATGTTGGATGCACCGCAGGTGGTGTTCACGCCCAATTCCTCGCGCAGGCGGCGCACAAGGGTAAAGACCTGATGACCGGCAGTTGCCATGGCACCGATTGGCATGACCAGCGGGTCAACCACGATGTCATAGGCGGGGATGCCGAAATCGGCGGCGCGTTCCACGATCTTTTTGGCGACGTTGAACCGCACATCGGGGTCTTCGGAAATGCCGGTGTCATCGTTTGAGATCGCCACGACCGGTACGTTGTATTTCTTGACCAGTGGCAGAACCAGCTCAAGGCGTTCTTCCTCGCCGGTGACCGAATTCAGCAGCGGACGACCTTCGGCAGCGGCAAGGCCGTTTTCCAGCGCGCCCGGAACCGAGCTGTCGATGCAAAGCGGGATGTCTACGACGCGCTGCACGACTTCGACCAGCTGACGCATCAGCGTTGGTTCAACAAAGTTGTTATCCGCATAGCGGGGGTCTTCGGCCATCTTGTTCGAGAAAACGGCACCCGAGTTCACGTCGAGGATATTTGCGCCCGCCGCAGCCTGCGCGATTGCATCTGCCTCGACACGGCTGAAATCATCGCGCTCAAGTTCTTCGGCAAGGATTTTGCGGCCCGTCGGGTTAATGCGTTCTCCGATAACGCAGAACGGCTCGTCAAAGCCGATGATCGCTGATTTGGTTTTGGATTCGACGACTGTTCTGGTCATTTTGTTTCTTTCTTTTAGACGGGGATTAAACGGCGTCGGCAGGTCGGGCAGAGGCCCCGCCGTTTTCGATGGCCCAATTGGCATTCGTTTTGATCCCGCCCAACGGGAAAAAATGCACATGGGTAATGTTAAAGTCGGGGTTGGCGGCTTTGTGGGCGGCCAGTTCGGAGATCACGTCTGTCGGCTCGTAGGGCAACAGCAGCTTGGTCACGTCCATGGCGCGCTTTTGCAGCACCTTGAGCGATGGGCCGACACCGCAAGCGATGGCGAATTTGATCAGGGTTTGCAGCTTGGCCGGGCCCGCGATACCGATGTGGATCGGCAGGTCGATGCCAGCGTGTTTCAGGCTGTCGGCCCATTCGATGATCGGCTGCGCCTCAAATGCGAATTGCGTGGCGATGGCCATTTTAGCATCGGTGCGTTCGGAAAACCCTTGCTTCCAGCGCAGCGCATCGTCGACGCGCAGGCGGGTGCCGTCGGTGTCGATGTCGCGGTTGCCTTCGGGGTGACCTGCGATGTGCAGCCGTTCAAACCCGTGTTTGTCGAAAAGGCCGGTGTCCATCAACTGCATTGAATCCGAGAAATCACCGTGGGGCGTGGTCACGCCACCGGCCAGCAGCAACGCCTGCTTTACGTCAGCTTCGCCTTGATACATGGCGATCCAGTTTTCCAGCGTCGCCTTGTCCTTGATGATGCGCGCGGGCATGTGCGGCATCACTTTGAACCCGTCTGCATTCAGACGCGCGGCAGTTGCGACCATATCCTCGATGGGCGTGCCTTCGATATGGGCGATATAGACGCGGGTGCCCGCAGGCAGCAGTTCGCGAAAATTCTCGACCTTCTCGGCAGTGCGCGGCATCACTTCGATGGAATAATCCTGCAAGAATGCTTCGACTGCCGGATTTGGCATGTCGGGGGCAGGGGCTTGCTTGCGTCGGAAATTGAGAAGGGACATAATTTTCTCTTTCATGGAAGGGATCAACCTTTACGCCCAGCCGTCATTGGCAATCAGCGTTTTGATGCGGTCGCGGTCGTATTCGGCATCAATCCGTGCAGCTTCGGCATCGGCCACTGCATCGGGTTCACCTTCGACCACATAGGCGTCGGCTTTGCGCCATTCGGCCAGATAGGCATCGCTGTCACCGGCACCGATTTTCATGGCGGCACGGTCGATGGCTTGTTCAAACCGTTCGGGCAGTTGGCGCTTTGATCCACGACGGCCTTTGCCGACGATGACCTGTGCGGGAATGTCGCGCCAATAAACGATTGTGACTTCTGGCATGGCTGATTCCTTTGACTGCGCTGAAGTTTTTCTAGCGGCTGTTGATCTATCCCCGTCGCCGTTTTTCGACACTCAAAACGGCGTCTGCGACGTCGCCTTGGTACACGCACACCGGCCGCAGGGCGAGGGCACGCAGCCGTCATAATTCTCAAGATGGTTGTGAGGGGGGCCGTATGCTTGTGGTGTCGGTTCCGGCGTTTCCCGCTTGCGACTAGGCCTAATAAACACTACCTTAAACGCAACTCGTAATGAAAGGCGCAAACCATGGCGCCACAGCGTCCCAAAGGTGCGGGCGCGCTCGATACACCGCCGGCTCTGAGCCCCGCGCCAGTTCCGCCCAGATCGACCGAACTCTATGCGGCCCTTGATCTGGGCACAAATAGTTGTCGCATGCTAATCGCTCAACCAAGGGGGAGCGGTTTTCATGTCGTCGACAGTTTCTCGAAGTCCGTCCAGCTTGGGGCAGGGCTTGAGAAGACCGGGCGATTGTCGCGCGGATCGATGACTCGTACCATTCAGGCACTGCGGATCTGTCAGCAAAAGCTGCGCCGCAACAAGGTGCGCCGGATGCGTCTGGTCGCGACCGAAGCCTGTCGTCGTGCCAGCAATGGCGCGGAATTCATGGCGCGGATCCAGCGTGAAACTGGCCTGAAGCTGGACATTATCAAACCCGAGGAAGAAGCGCAGCTTGCGGTGATTTCCTGCGCACCCTTGGTGAATCGCAAAACCCATAACCTGCTGGTGGTTGATATCGGCGGCGGATCGACAGAACTTGTCTGGATCGATATTTCCAAAGTGCCCAAGGCAGACCGTGCGCGGTCGATCATGCGGCTGCATGGCGGTTTTAATCAGGCGAAAACCGATATCCCCGAGGCGCGCGTCGTTGATTGGATCAGCGTGCCGCTTGGCGTTGCCACCTTGCGTGACCAATTTTCCGATGTCGAAGACGACGCGGCGCGGTTCGCCTTGATGAGCTGGTTCTTTGAAGAAAACCTGCAAACCTTTACGCCCTATCAATCCACCCAGTCGCAGGATCATTTTCAGATCGTCGGCACGTCGGGGACGGTTACCACTGTCGCTGCCAGCCATTTGGGCCTAAAGCGCTATGACCGGACCAAGGTCGACGGGCTGAGGATGAGCAGTGCGCAGATCGACAAGGTGATCCATTCCTACTTGGCGATGGGGCCGGGGGGACGGCGCGCTGATCCACGCATTGGTCAGGACCGTCAGGCGTTGATCATGTCGGGGGCTGCAATTTTGCAGGCGCTGATGCGGTGTTGGCCAACAGATAGATTAAGTGTCGCGGACAGGGGTCTGCGCGAGGGGCTGTTATATGCCCAGATGAGCGCGGATGGCGTTCTGGAAGAAGGAATAGGCTGATGGCTAAAACACCAACAGGCAAGACGCCGACAGGCAACACATCGGGTGGCAAGACGCCCACCGGCAAGAACACATCGGGGCGCGGTCAGCGTGACCTTAAGGTCAAGGTAAAGTCGGCGCGCGGTCGCAAGTTAAGCTCGACCCGCTGGTTGCAGCGGCAGCTGAACGACCCTTATGTCAAACGCGCCAATGCCGAAGGATATCGCGGGCGCGCGGCCTATAAGATCATGGAGCTGGATGATAAGTACCGGTTCCTGGTGCCCGGTGCGCGGATTGTCGACCTAGGTGCCGCGCCCGGTGGCTGGTGTCAGGTTGCGGTCAAACGCTGCAATGTGTTGGGCGAAAAGCAGGGCAAGAACGTCGGCACGATCCTTGGCATTGATTTACAAGAGATGGAGCCGATTGCAGGGTGCGAATTGCATCAGCTTGATTTCATGGAAGACGACGCCGATAAAATCGTCAAGGGCTGGCTGGGCGGCAAGGCCGATGTGGTGATGTCAGATATGGCCGCGTCCAGTTCGGGCCACAAGCAGACCGACCACAACCGGATCATTGCCCTATGCGAGGCGGCCGCGTATTTTGCATTCGACGTATTGGAAGATGGCGGCACCTTTGTGGCCAAGGTTTTGGCGGGTGGTGCCGAGGGTGATCTGCAACAATTGCTTAAACGGCGTTTCACCAAAGTGGCCAATATCAAGCCGCCGGCAAGCCGTCAGGACAGTTCCGAGAAATTCGTCGTCGCGACCGGTTTCAAAGGCGCTGTCGATGATACCGAGGAGGCCGAAGACGCGTGAATCACCCAAGGCCAACGGGGTGCGCATGCGGTGTTCACTGTGCCTTGCTTGCGATGAAAAAGATATTTTGACGCAATTTCAAGGTTTCTGACTTCATTATTGGCAAGATCGCCCTATGTTGGGTCCTCGGCGTTGAACAACGCCCTGTTTGCGCATGAAAAACCTTGCGAAAACCGCCTGATCGCGATGGAATTCGTCATATAAGGGCTGGCTGTTTCGACCTCCCTCGTCAATAAATGAAGCCATGTCATTATTTTTGATCATTGCCCTCCCGTTTCTTGGCGCTTTGCTGCCCGGCCTTATGATTCACGCCGGACGTCAAACGTGCTTTATCATCACCTTCCTTGTGACGGCCTGTGCCGCCATCGGCCTTGCGACCCACGCCCCTTCGGTGTTGGCAGGCGCGGTGGTGACTGCGCAGTTGAACTGGTTGCCCGCTTTGGGATTGAACGTAAACCTGTTCCTTGACCCATTGGGCCTGATGTTTGCGGGGCTGATCCTTGGCATAGGCCTGCTGATCATCACCTATGCGCGGTTCTATCTGTCGCGTACTGATAATATGGGTGAATTCTACAGCTACTTGCTGCTGTTCCAAGGCGCGATGGTCGGCATTGTGTTGTCCGACAACATATTGATGCTGCTGATATTCTGGGAATTGACTTCGCTTTCATCGTTCCTGCTGATCGGGTTTTGGAAGCATCTGCCCGAGGGCCGCCAAGGCGCGCGGATGGCGCTGACCGTGACCGGGATGGGCGGGCTTGCCTTGATCGGGGGGATGTTGCTGCTGGGGCAAATCGTAGGCAGCTATGATCTGACGGTGATCTTGGAAAACCGAGACCTTATTCAGGCCTCGCCGTTGTATGTACCCGCGTTGATCCTGATCCTGTTGGGGTGTTTTACGAAATCCGCGCAATTCCCGTTCCATTTCTGGTTGCCCCACGCGATGGCGGCCCCGACGCCGGTGTCGGCCTATTTGCATTCGGCCACGATGGTAAAAGCCGGGCTTTTCTTGCTGGCGCGGCTTTGGCCGGTGCTATCGGGCACGGACATCTGGGTTATTCTGGTCTGTTCCGCAGGTCTGATCACCATGGTTTTGGGCGCGCTGATTGCGATTTTCAAGGATGACCTCAAGGCGCTCTTGGCATTCTCGACGGTGTCGCATCTGGGGCTGATCACCTTCCTTTTGGGGACGGGTACGGCGTTTGGCGCGATGGCGGCGGTATTTCATATCCTGAACCATGCCAGCTTTAAGGCAGCGCTGTTCATGTCGGCGGGCATTGTCGATCACGCATTGCACACCCGCGACATGAAGCGCCTTGGTGGGCTGCGCCGTTTGATGCCGATCACTTTTATGATTGCCACGATCGCGGCGCTGTCGATGG
>Ga0209095_1000388_pt1 | contig 26964 bp, 27 predicted proteins | sample COGITO_mtgs_1104_3_FD_184795 | JGI IMG/M metagenome (GOLD analysis project Ga0209095, IMG submission 184795) | Pelagic marine microbial communities from North Sea - COGITO_mtgs_110404 (SPAdes) (version 2) | ecosystem: Environmental > Aquatic > Marine > Epipelagic ... | reverse complement strand
GGAACCGGAACCTGAACCGCCAGAACCTGAACCGGAACCTGAACCGCCAGAACCTGAACCTGAACCGGAACCTGAACCGGAACCTGAACCTGAACCGGAACCGGAACCTGAACCGGAACCTGAACCGGAACCGGAACCTGAACCACCTGAACCCGAACCTGAACCCGAACCTGAACCCGAACCTGAACCTGAACCGGAACCGCTGGCTATTAGTCGCGAAGCTATGAATATATGGATCGCAAGCTACAAGACGCGGTCGGTCTCGGCGTATCAACAGCACGGCAGCCGGTGGACTTTAGTCTACGACACCGCGGAGGCCTGGGCGAACCAGCAGGCGTTCTTCCAGGACAACAATATTGTAGACACATATGGTGCAATAGAAGTATGGAATACTTCCACCGTTACAGATATGAGTAACCTGTTTCATAGTGTCTATTATTTCAGCCGTAATATAGGTAATTGGAATACTTCCAACGTTACAGATATGAATAAGATGTTTTACGATGCCAGAAGGTTCAACGGTTATATAAGTAATTGGAATACTTCCAATGTTGAAGATATGTCGGAGATGTTTCGCAAAACCAGATTTTTCAACAGGTCTATTAATACGAACGGAAATAAATGGGATACTTCCAAAGTTACAAATATGTACGGGATGTTCAACGAAGCCAGAAAATTCAACGCTAATATAGGTAATTGGAATACTTCCAACGTTATATCAATGAGTTCAATGTTTCGCGATGCCCCAAAATTCAACCAGGATATAAGTGAGTGGAATACTTCGAGTGTTACAAATATGGCTTCAATGTTTGAAGATGCCACAAATTTCAACCAGCCTATTAATACTGTCGGAGATAAATGGAATACTTCGAATGTTACAAATATGTACGCGATGTTCTACAAGGCCACCGCATTCGACCAGAATATAAGTGGTTGGGATACTTCGAATTGTGCATCCATGGACTACATGTTCAATGATAGCCCGTTCTTCCAGGATATAAGCGGTTGGGTCGTCCAGAACACCTGCTCGACCGGGCGGATGTTTCATGGCAGCCTGCGGGCGGATAACACGACAGTTGTACGCATGAACAGGGTGTACGTGCCCTCGGGCCAAAACGCTCCGTTAAGCGTCGGGATCCGTGCCATGAAACCTGCATGGAAGAACGGGGTGGCGGGGTGGCTCCCGAACGGTACCTTCAACAGCGAGAATAATTAATAATAGATATGTTTGAGGATATAAGTAATTGTGATACTTCGAATGTTACAGATATGAGTGATATGTTCAAAAATGCCGCCAGTTTCAACCAGCATATTAATACGAGCGAAGGTGGTTCGGAATTCTCCAAAAGATGCTCACGATATTATACACATGTTTCCGATTACGATGGAAAATAAAAGAAGGAAAATAGAAAAGCTAAGCGTAGAAAAATAAGAAAATTATTTTTGTCATAACAAATTAAAATGATATCATGTATCATAATATCATTTTAATTAAATTATATATCAGTATACCTAACTCATAACATAACTTCTAAAAGAACTTCTAAAAAAACTTGTGTAGCCACATTTGGTTTGAGACATTGGAATCACGAAATGAAACCCTGTGCCATAATATCCCGCTTTCATTCGATATATCTTGATAATATATGTCATATTAATAAAAATTAAAATGCTTACGACCTATTCGGAGTGTCGACAACAATATACTATGACAACCCTGTGCGAATATCAACGACTATGAGGAGATCTTCCTGCAGAGATTGTTGATGGTTCGTGAGTATGCATTGACAAGTATTTATAAAAATATACCAACATAAGAAATAATAATAATGCGACATGTGATGATATATTTTATATAACATTAACATATAAATAAAATGGGCAATATATATTTGGTTAGCGATGCCATCGCCGAAGCCGAAGTCAACGACGAATCACTCACCAACGAAATAGTCAGTTATCTAACTACGTTCTTTGGAGGAGTGCCTGAGGACGGTCTGTTGTTCTTTATATTGCATAAAAACAATTTATTAAACACCGATATGAACTTTAATGGAATGGATAACGGAGAAGTCTTGGCGAGGGCGATGGTTCAAGCGGCGATGGTCAAAGATAATGTAATCCAGGACACGACGGCGGCAGCGAAGCTGGCAGAGGCTCAATTGAAAATTGATGAGAAATACTATGATGATGGTCGGCCATGGAATATTCCGACCATGAAAATAATTGTTGGTATCTCAGATGAACGGATAGACGATCCATCATTTGGTCATATAAGATATAATACTACGAATAATGCATTAGAGATATATGGCAAAAACACATCAACCGATACGGATGAGTGGAGGAGTTTAATTTCAAAGGATATTGATCAAAATAGAATTAATTATGGTAAACAAACACTTAATAGTATAAATAATTTTATTGAAGCAGAAACTTTTATATCATATGAAGATATAATAGAGAATGGTGTCTTTGTAAATAAACAACATCTAAAAATCAGTGAATCAGATATAGATGCCGTTGGCGAAGACGCAATCATCACTTTTAGTAATAGCGAAAGTGTTATGCATACCATAAGTAGTACCTCGACGTCTATCGGATCCGGTAGTGACGACAGATTAAAACATAATGAGGAAGTAATTCCAAATTCTTTAGATTTAATAGATCAATTGAAACCATATAAGTATCAAAAAACAGATAAAATTTATGATGCCTCTTATAATGGTATCATTCATGATAAATGGGTATGGGAAATTGGTTTGATAGCTCAAGATGTTTTAGCAGTACCCTACTTAAATTTTATGGTAAACCAAATGCCGGATAACGGCATATATACGTTATCATATTTTAATTTAATTGGCTTATTGCTTCAAGGAGCTAAGGATTTGTATAATGGAAATAAATTGTTAAAAAAAGATATTGTAAGTTGTAAAAAGGTTACACAAGATCTAAGTGGTTCCTTTCCTGATACTATAGTTGAGTTGAATAATAAAATTGAAGAGTTGGAGTCTCTTGTTCTTGCTTTAGAAAATTGAGAATTATTATTAATAAAAAATCAATACGAGTGATAATGATATATTTTATATAACATTATCATATAATAAAATGAGTATTCCGACCATGAAAATAATTGTTGGTACATCAGATGAACGGATAGACGATCCATCATTTGGTCATATAAGATATAATACTACTATTAATGAGGTAGAAATATATGGCAAAGACACATCAAGCAATACGGATGAGTGGAGGAGTTTAATTGTAAATACATCCAAATATGAAGTTAATAAGAAATCTTTTATAACAAAACAAAAACAAGGCGATGTTAGTTTCCTTGAAATATCTGGAACAACAATAAATAGTCATGATAGTCATTTGACGTTTAGTATTAATGGTACTCTGAAAATCAGTATCAGTGGGGGCACTGTAGATGGTACGAGCGACGACAGATTAAAACATAATGAGGAAATAATTCCAAATTCGTTAGATTTAATAGATCAATTAAAACCATATAAGTATCAAAAAACAAATAAAATGTATGATGCCTGTTATAATGGTATCGTTCACGATAAATGGGTATGGGAAATTGGTTTGATAGCTCAAGATATTTTAGCAATACCATACTTAAATTTTATGGTAAACCAAATTCCCGACAATGGCATATATACGTTATCGTATTTAAATTTCCTTGGCTTATTGGTTCAAGGAACTAAGGATTTGTATAATGAAAACAAATCGTTAAAAAACGATATTATAAATTGTAAAAAAGATACGCATGATGTAAGTGGTTCCTTTGTTGCTACTATAGATGAGTTGAATAATAGAGTTGAAGAACTTGAGTCTCGTGTTATTGCTTTAGAAAATTAAACGTTATTAGTAATAAAAAAAAACAATATGAATGATAATGATATATTTTATATAACATTATCATATAATAAAATGAGCAACGAACCTGAACCTCTATCTGTGCGTATTAACAGACCAGGTGAGATCATTAGAGCGATAAAGAGCCCATCAAGAGATATTAAATACCAAGGATTTTATAATGGTGGTCGTTCACAGGATATTCCGGCAACAAAAATAATAGCCGGGAAGAATAATACACGGTATGGTGTGCGAAGTTTAGGTAATATTAGATATAATACAGATAACTCCTGTGTAGAAGTAATTCAATATAATCCAACAACCAACAAAGATGAATGGATGAATTTAATTACAACCGCCTCAGATTCAATTACAGATACAACTGCAGATTCAAGTGTAAATACGATATGTTTTATAACAGAAAATGATAATAATGAAAAACTCCTTAAAATCAGTTCAACATCAATAGATGATATTAAAGGGAGTTACGGACTGACCCTTAGTCATGGAGGCAGCCCGAAGGTGATCTTCAAAATTGAAATTGATTTTCCGAGCGACGACAGATTAAAACATAATCAGGAAGTAATTCCAAATTCGTTAGATTTAATAGAAAAATTGAAACCATACAAATATCAAAAAACAGGTAAAATGTATGATGCCTCTTATAATGGTATCGTTCACGATAAATGGCTGTGGGAAATAGGTTTGATAGCCCAAGATGTTTCAACAATACCATACTTAAATTTTATGGTAAACCAAATGCCTACCGATGGCATGTATATGCTATCATATTTAAATTTAATTGGCTTATTAGTTCAGGGAAGTAAAGATTTATATAGTGAAAACAAATCCTTAAAAAAAGATATTGAAACTTGTAAAAAGGATACACGCGATGTAAGTGGTTCTGCTGTTGTTACTATACAACAGTTAAATAATAAAATTGAAGACTTAAAATCTCGTATTCTTGCTTTAAAAAAATAAAATTTTATATTATTAATAAAAGAAATAATAACAAAATTGATTATTTAAATAGATAATTAAATAATCAAATAAGATATGAATAATAGTGAAAATAGTGAAAATAGTGAAAATAGTGAAAATAGTGAAAATAGTGAAAATAGTGAAAATAAGAATATTATTGAAGGGATTCATTTTTTAGAAAATAAAAATAACCACGAACGCGATAGACATATTATATTTGATGAAGGTCCACACATATATACAATTGATGGAGATAGCGATTATATGTCGGTAACTACGTGGAATCATAGTCATTTTGAAAAATTTGATGCAGAGTCCATAATTACGAATATGATGAATGGAAAAAACTGGAGTAAAAGCAAATATTATGGTATGTCGCGAGAAGAAATAAAGGATCTCTGGAATAATAATGGCAAGGAAGCTTCCGAATCAGGAACCAAATTACATTACGATATCGAATGTTATTATAACAATATGGATGTTACCAATAATTCAGTAGAGTATGAATATTTTAATAATTTTGTAAAGGATTATCCGAATTTAAAACCTTATCGCACAGAATGGATGGTGTGGGATAAAGAATTAAAATTTGCAGGCAGTATTGATATGATTTTTGAAAACGATGATGGCACACTTTCTATATACGACTGGAAGCGCTGTAAAGAAATAAAAAAAACTTCTGGTTTCTTAAAATTCTCCAGTACTCATTGTATTGAACATATACCAGATACAAATTTTTGGCATTACTCGTTACAATTAAACACGTATAAAGCTCTCATTGAAAAAAATTATAATAAAAAAATAAAGGATATGTATTTAGTTTGCCTACATCCAGATAATAAAAATAATAATTATCAATTACTACAAGTACCAGATCTTAGCGATGATATTGAACAATTATTTAATTTGCGAAAATATATTTTAGAAATAAAAAAAGATATGTAGTAAATATTATTATTATATTTATTATTATATTTATTATATTTATTTAAAAAGTATATTAATTAACTATACATTATGGATTTAAATGAGGTAGAAACTTTTTTAAATGAAACAAATTTAAATTTTAATGAAAATAATGAAAATCAAACATCTAGTGTAATAATAATTATGGGGATTGGTATTTTATTTACATATTCCCTCATTAACTTTATTCTTGATAATCCAAAAAAAATATTAGAGGATATAAAAGAAAAGGAGATTAGAGAATATAAAAAAAAATATTATGATGAATTATCGCTATTAGAAAATAAAGACTATGGTGACGAGGAATTAAAACAACTAACTAATAAAATTTTAAAAGAAGATACGTCATATGGTGTGGTGCATATGTTTTATAATGTTGATAATGGTACTTTTAATTATTATTGTGATGATAAAAATATTTCATACATATTTTTAGATGCAATTGCGAGAAAATATGCTATTACATACGATTGTAAATGTATTTGTGTTAATTTTAGAGAAGAATGGAAAAAAGCAAAAAAATTAGCTTATGAGGAACAAGAAAAAAAAGAGGCCCAAGAAAAAGAAGCCAAAGAAAAAGAAGGTCAAGAAAAAAATAATAAAAAAAAATCCATTTTTGCACAATATAAATCATATGAAAAAACTCCCAGAGTAATAAATAATAGAAAAAATATAAAAAACACAAAAGGTGATAATGATATAGATGATTATGATAGCGACGATAGTAATGCAGATATTAGCGGAGATTCTAAAGATATAAATAAACAACTTGTCGACAATAAGAAGGGTAAATCCTCAATTAAAAGAAGAAGATTCAATATAAATGTAAAACAAACAAATCGGTTTACATATAAAGGAAATTTGAACGATTATAAAGATTTAGAATTTAAAAATCAAATTACAAAAGATGTGATAAATGTAAAAAATAATCTTTCATTTAAAGATTTTAAAAAAAAATTAAAATAAAATAATACCTTATCATTATATAATATGGTTAATGGAGATACCGATCCAAATATGAATAAAAATAAAAATTATATTGATTTACAATTAGCGCACGCTATTTCTCAGTCTATGAAAAGTCTTATTACCGGTTTGGCAGCGGCAACAGAACAAACACAACAAGGTGGTTATTCGTCAGTAACACAAGAAAACGGTATTAGTAATGCTGCTGTTGAAACGGTAAATAATATATCTAAAACTTTAACAAATGCAACATTAGATTTATTAAGTCAAAACATGAAAGTTCTAGAAAAATCTATTGTAGGTGATTATGCGACAATGTCTCCGGAAGATGCAACAAGAGATATAAACGAGATTTTAACCAGACAGAAAAATTTATTTATTAATTTAAGTGAAAATGAAGAATTACAAGAGTCTTTACAGGAGTGGATAAAGTCATATGCCGAAATTGGAATTGAGGCTATTAGAATAACAAAACCGTCTATCGATGAAATAGTAGAAGAGTTTTGGAATTCAACTAATAGTGTTCTTATTAAATCATCAAGGGCAATTATAAACATTGGGATGAATGTCGGTAAATCGGCTGCTGCAACAATACCTATAGCTGGTGGCGGAATTGTATTATTTATTTCGTTTATTCAGGGTATAAATGAAGGTATGTTGGCGGCTGCGCCGGCAGTTAAAGCAACTACTAAAATAGCAATGAAAACAAAAACAACTGGAGAAAAATTAATAAATAAAACCCAAGATAAAATCGCCGACGCAAATAAAAAATATCAAGATCTTGAAAAAATTATGAAAATGCCAATTGAAGGTGTTTCGAAAGATATTCAATCCAAAGCGATTACCGATGTTGGTGATGCTGGACGTAAATTGGGCAAACAAACTATAGAAAATATGAAACCTTCTCTTCCGGGCGGTTTAAAACCGGTTGTTTCTGTTCCGCCGCCACCTCCGCCACCTCCGCCGCCGCCACCACCACCACCACCACCTCCGCCGCCACCGCCGCCACCACCACGCAAAGGAGGTGGAGAGATTAAATGTCTGGCGCCACTACAAAAAGGTGGAAGAGCAACATTAACACGAAAGAAAATAAATAAACAAATAGCACATGCTACAAGAAGAATTGTAAGTTCATTAAATCTTTTTAATAAAAGTTATAAAAAAAAATATAGAAAATCAAAAAGAAATTCTACTATAAAAAAGAAACGGGTAAGTAAAAAATAAAGAAATATTTTTATTCTTTTTTATTCTTTTTATTATTTTCATTATCGTCCATGTTGTTTTTTTGCCATTCTATAAAACCAATACTCCTACTCATATCAAACGAAGACCCAAGGTGGTCTATCGCTATGTTTAAAACAATAATCTCTTGCTCAGTTAGTTCAGTTTTATATTTTTTTAACTGCTCTGTTAAATTCATTTCATTCATAAATATATTATTATAGTTAAAACCTTTTAATCTTTATTTGATTGTAATTATGTATTTGTGTATTTTATTAATCAATTTTAAGAATTATATTTTATTGCAAATACTATCTCATTACTTGTGCTATTTTCTATTAACAATCTTGTTAAATCGCTGTCAATCGTATAATTATTTTTTAGTAAAAAAGTTATTAACTCGCCTTGCCTATCGATATCTAATAATTCTCCACATGAACCCGACCTGCTGCATGAAGACGAACTATTTATAATTCTATCGGTAATAACAAATAAACAAGGTTTATAATTACTGCATGGAGTATTTTGTTGAAATGGTGATAATTTTGAATTATTTAAGAGTTTTATTTTAGTTTTTAATTCTCCTTCTGGTTCACGATCAATTGTTAATATTTTTTTATAACATTTATTTAAATTATCATAATGTGTATCTTTTGATATAATGTATACATTTTGAGAAGCCATGTTATTATATTTATACTCCAAATTATTTTTATTTTTATTTTTATTTTTATTTTTATTTTTATTTTTATTTTTAATTATATACAAAATTGATTAGAATTGTTGAATACTTTGATTGGTATAATAAAAAACATGGATAATATCGATCTTGCTGTTAAGGTTGTGGATAAGGTTCCCGATAATGGTAAAGAAATTAGTACGTATCGTTATAATTTACACCCGGATATTATCGGATTAATAGAAGATTTTGTTAATAAACATAAATACGATGATCGTGAATCTTATAAAGAAGGCTGGTTGAAATGGTGTAAAACAAATAATGAAATTGTAGAAAATGAAATTAGACGACTAAACAGTATCAATTATAATGGGGACGTTGTGGATAAAATGTATAAGGCTGGAAGATATTATTATAGAAAAAAGAAGGTTACCGATGCAAATAATAACGATAACGACAAGCAAAAGCGAAGAAAATACATTTCAATCAACAATAAAATTATTGTTGCTATGGATACACAAATTAAAAATCTGTATTTAAAAGAAAATTATAAACCGTCTGATGGTTATGAGACATTTTGCAGTGATAATGTTGATATGTTAACTAAAGAAATTAAACGACTGTTTAAAAAATATGATTTTATTACTAAAGAATTTTTGGTTTTTAAATTTAAAAAAACATATAAAAATAGATATTATCGCATTAGCAGGGGTAAAAGTTAAATGGCATATCAATCTCATCACTTGTTAATCATTGCAAATTTTTTTATTATTTTATTATTTTCTTAATATTTTCTTAATATTTTCATTTAGTATATTTTATTCTTTTAATATGTGTAATTATTGTATATGAGCAAACTTCTTAATCAGGGTGGTTTTGGGTGTGTATATTATCCGGGTTTAAATTGTAAAGGTAAAATAAAAAAAAGTAAGAGTTCTGTTAGCAAATTACAAAAAAAATCTTTTAGTTCAACTAACGAGGAAGATATTAGTAATATTATAAAAAAAATACCTAAATACGATAACTATTTTATTCCTATTTCAAAAAGTTGCGATGTTGATGTTAAGAATATTAATCCAAAACTTATTTCAAAATGCAATATCGTTTCTTCGGACGATGATGCCGAAACAGATAATTATGTATTGATGGAAATACCATTTGTTAACAATATTCCCTTTTTTGAACTTATTACAAACATAGATTATGAAAAAAATGAGATTTTTCTTAATATTATTGAAAGTTATGAATTTCTTTTAGACGCAATCAATATTTTAAATAAAAAAAATATTGTGCATTTTGATTTAAAAGGCAATAATATACTATTTAATAAATCAACCGATACGCCTCAAATTATTGATTTTGGACTATCTATACCAATTAAAGATATCGATACTAAAAATATAAAAAAATATTTTTACATATATTCGCCCGATTATTATATTTGGCCATTGGAGGTTCATGTCATTTGTTTTTTATTGCACGGTGATGATAGTGGCGATGATAGTGGCGATGATAAATATACGTTGACAAAGAAAGATGCTTATAAAATAGCGGAAAAATTCGTTTCTGGGAATAAAGCATTGCGAATATACTCGGAAACTTTTAAAAATCTCTATTTAGATGCTTGTAAAAAAGAATTAGATAAATATGTGGGTGCGAATAGAGAAAAAACTATTAAGGATTTGCAAAAATTTTATAAATCTTGGGATAATTATGCAATTAGTATTATTTATTTAAAAATGTATCATTATTTATTCCCTTCGGGGTTTCATCGTAATGCGATGCTTATTAATTTTTCACAATTATTATTATTAAATATTAACCCTAATCCATTAAAAAGATTAAACATTAAAGACACTAAAACCAAATTCAATAACTTATTTTACTTAAGCAATATAGATGTGAACACATATTCGCAGATTATAGAAAATATGGATTATGATCCTATTGAAACCACAAAAAATATAAATCAGGATATATTTAAACTTAATTCTATCACAAAAAAGCGCAAGAATTAAATGTTTAATTTATTTTAATATTATTCTGTTTATTTTTTAACTTTAAAGTCCGTAGTAAACAAGGTGGCTTCTTTTACCTTTGCCGGTCTTTCTTTTATATGTTTTGGTTTTGTATACAAATGAAGGCTGGCCCTTTTTTTTAGCTGCTAACATAAGTGTGAAAAAACTATTCTTTTTAGTTTTTTTACTTGTTTTTTTAACTTTTTTACCGGTGCGACGCAGAACTTTTTTACCGACTTTACGATTTCTCTGGGTTTTAGTTTTACGAGCCATTATAATATTAGTGTATAAAATAAAATAATTATATAAAATAAAATAATTATATAATATTTTTTATTTATTTTATAAAATTGATAATAAAATATTATATAATCTTTATAAAATAAATAAAAAACTTTATATATTTTTCATTATGAAATCCGAATACAATTTAACGCGGTACTTATATTCGCGCGATGAGGTTGAACTGTCGTTTGTTGTTTCCTTATTAGAGAAAAAGGACATAATGGAATGTTATTTCTGGGCGTTTGAATTGTATTACTCCGGTTATGATATATCACAATTGATATGGAAAATATTTTATGATTTTTATTTTCACTATAATTCAAAACTTGAAGTAATTATTCACAATAAATTGGCTAAATGGAGAGAAAATAACGATTATAAGAATATTGCTTATATTATACAAAATTTATTTCGCAGTAAGATCTCTCACCTGGTTTTCACTTTAAGGCAAAGAATATTGCACGAGAACTATAAATACGAATTTAAAGCAAAACGTGGAAGGCGGCCTAACTGGTTAAATAAATACGAAAAAAAATATGTCCCGCTAATTATTGCTATATCCAATTCGGATTATTACAACATTGCTTATTATTTATATTATTTGATTGATAATAATACACACGATATAACACACGATATAACACACGCAATATTTGTTGCTATTATGAAATACTTTTCATTGGATCATGACCACGAACACTACATGCGAATTGATAACTTTACCGAAAATGCCTTGAAAGACGATGTCCAAAAATATTGGGATATTAGAGAATACGGTGACGATAAACATTATTTGCTATCTATGATTGTTCATTTAATGACAAATACAAATACAGATAAAAATACAAATAAAAAATCAAGTAATATTCTTGTTATTCCGAGAGAAAAACATTTAGAGTGGATAATAAATACTGAAACAGAAACTAATTATCCACATTACAGAAGTCTCAAAAATAAAAGAATTTATAAAATTAATTCATTAATCGGTTCATTTAAATTAGTTAGAAATAATTTTTGTCATTCTGAAACTTTAGATTTAAAATTTATTAATACTTATTGGGAAACTTATGCTTATAATACACCTTGTTGGAACAAACGATTTATTGAATTTAATGGAGGATTGGATAGTAAGAACAAAATAATTTTTGATAACGATGATAATTTGGAAAATTTTTATGAAAAATATGGTTATGAACCAGATGAGCAAACGACCGAGATACAGGATACAAGCATCGGGTATATTGATAAAATATCAAAAAAAGATTGGTATGAAAGTATCTTCGAGAAGAATAATTTAAATGAATTTGTTATTGTTATTGCGAATGCTGTTAATAAAGATTGTTTATTTATTTATTAATTTATTTATTTATTAAATTGAAGCATTTTTTAACATATTATCAATTAGTATAATTACAACATGGTTAAAAATAAAACCGGTGGCAATAAAGCAAAAAAACAAGGGCGCAAACATATTAGTGTTCCACAAAATCGTAATACCCGATTTGCAAAAGAAGATGGAGAAATGTATGCAGTTATTACTAAAATTCATGGAGGACCTAATTGTGAGGCGATTTGTAATGATGGTATCACTCGCATGTGTGTTATTCGCAATAAATTTAGAGGAAGGGACAAAAAGGATAATACGATAACCAGTAATTGCTGGGTTTTAATCGGAATAAGAGATTGGGAGGTTGTTGCAAAAGGCAAATTAGAAAAATGTGATTTGCTGGAGGTGTATAATAATACCGAAAAAGAAAAAATTATTAATACACTTAATAAAAATGAATTAATAAATATTATTAATATTGGTGAAGAGAATTCGGAAATAAATAAAAGTTGTACAGGATTTATTATTACAGATATTGAACCAGAAGTTGAAGATGATATACATGAAAATAATGTTCCTATTGATAATGATAAACATAGCGAAAATGATAATGATGATAATGATGATAATGATGATAATGATTTTATTGACGTAGACGAAATTTAATGTCGTAATTTTTAATTTAAACTTGCAAACAGTGCTTCCTGAAAGTCGGCATCTTGGTTTTCATTATTCATTAATATTGTTAATGGATCAGAATATGTTCTTGTAAATGATTCAAATAAATTTGTTCGAGAAGTTATTAGCGAGTCTATTAAATTATTATCCGGACCGACTCCAGTTAGCTGTTCCATGTATCTATCTATATCCATATTATAATTCATTGGTATTACATTTACTTGTTCTTGTTCTTGGTATTGATCTTGGTATTGATCTTCTATTTTTATTTCATCATAATCTAATTCAAATCTACATATAGGACATTCTGCCTTTTCTTTTTCTAACCAATGTGTTATTGCTTCTGGGTTGAAACAGTGTTTACATGGTAATTGTGTTATTATTTCATTATCATCAAATTCTGTTTGAATTATTGGACAGATATCATTTTTATAGTTATCATCATTTTTTTTGAATTGTAATTTTTTTAATTCTTTTTTACCATTATCCGATATAACCTTTTTATATTTTTTATCGGAGAATTCTAAACTATTTACTATACTATTTTCCAATTCATCATATAAAATATTATTTCTTTGATTGTCAACAAAATCATTAAAAAAATAATAATTTTCAAACGGATATCTTGGCGAAAAGGAACCCGTTGAATAGGTTTCGGTTTCGGTTGTTTCGGTTTCCAATATAGATGAATAAATATTTTCCGAATTATCGTTTAACAACGATAAGTTAAATGAATTATTTCTAACTCTATAATTATTTAATAATTCATTTAATGAATTAATAAGTATGTTTGTTCTCTCTTCATTTATAAATCCGAACATAATATAATATAATTCATTTAATGAATTAATAAGTATGTTTGTTCTCTCTTCATTTATAAATCCGAACATAATATAATATAATTTATATAATTTATATTATTATTTTTATTACATTTAATAAATAAAATTTAGATCTATAATTTTATAACGCTTATTAAATAATATACTTATCAGTTTTTTCCATTTTAATTCCAAAGTTTCGATTACATTTATACTTATTATTTCGTTATTATCTTTATCTTTACTGTGCTCTTTACTGTGCTCTTTACTGTGCTCTTTACTGTGCTCTTTACTGTGCTCTTTACTGTGCTCTTTACTGTGCTCTTTACTGTGCTCTTTACTGTGCCGTTTTGTATTACTTATACTTATACAATTATCATTTTCATATTTCATGTGATTGATTCTACAATTCAAGCGGTCTTTTTCGACACCCTTAACTATTCCATATTTATTTTGATATTTAAAAGCATTTTTTTGTTTGTCCAATGTTTGTTTGCTTACATTATTAAAATCAATTAGTGACCAAGTATTATTACATTGATTTATTTGTGGAGTATGTATTATTTTATTTATACACGCTATTATTCGTCTTAAATTTGAACAATATACGCCCATTGTGCGTTTATTCGGTATATTCTTGTTAATATATTCGGTTAAATCATAACAATCTGTAGCAAAACTTATTGCTATATATTTATTTTGCCATCCAAATTTTTTACTTTTTTCTCTTGGTATCCATTTTGATACTAATGAAAATTTTGTATTGCACATTACGTCTTTTTTTAATTGAAAACATATTAGTTCAATAATATATTTAAAAATTTCTTTTTCCAATAGTTCTTTCTCTCCATATATATCTCCCAAATGATTTAAAATATACTTCATATCTTTCCAACTACCATAAGGGGCGGCACCGGTGTGGCCATCATCATCATCATCGTTTAAAGTAACGGTCGAGCTGATTATAGTTTTTAAATATGACATCATATTATCATATAATATTGTGGTGCCATTTTCACTTTTGTTAGTTATATACTTGGCTTTATCCATCGTCGTGCAATATACTCCAATTAATCTATAATATAAATCGTATTTACCAAGCCCATGTCTAATATCACGAACATACACTATTAATTTTAACAATATTTTTTTAAAAACTACCTTTTCTGATATTGTGCTCTCAACCACAATGCACGTTTTACTTTCTGTTAAATCTTCATAAAAGGCTAAAAACACAACCTCCAACAAATCTTTGTATATTTCACATATAACAGATATTTTATTCTCATTGGTGATTTTGTTTATTTTTGTTGTTCTCTCAAGATTATTTATTTTATTTATTAAATCTAATATCAAATTACTGGTTATTTTACCCTGTATTGTATAATTATTCCGGGTATATTCCATATTTTATAATATTAAATATGTCTTAAAATCCTTTATATCTTTTTCTTTTTGTCTTACTCATTTTTTTATTATTATTATTTTTATTATTATTTTTATTATTTTTATTATTATTGTTAAAAAATATTTTTTTTGTTGTTTGTTTTATATTTTTTTCATCTGCATAAATTACATACAATGTATTTAATTCTGTAAATAATTCAACTGTATCATTAAATAATACATCATTTATAGCAGTAATATTTTGTAAATATTTATTGTTGTTGTTGTTGTTGTTGTTAGATATATCTATATCTAATTTTCTGAACTCATGAAGTATTTCAATTGGTTCTATTGTAAAATTATATTTTAGAATATTTAATAATTTATATTTTTTTTCACACATTATTTTGTTATCATTTATTAAAAAAATTAAATTAGATTTTAATATTTTTGCTTCATTATTTAAATCATAATCTTCTTTTTTTATAAACTCTATTTCTTTATTATTATCAACATAAATATAAATAATCTCTATAATTTTTGGTTTTTCTTTATAAAATATATCATATTCATTTTCCATGTTTTCAAAATTTTTTATCCATTCTTCATCTATTTCATAATCACCATCCATTTTTTATTATTATTATTAATATTTAGATATTCATATAATAATGTAAACTAATTATGGTAAAATTGAAATGATATATATATATATAATACTGTAAAAAAATATGAATTACAAACAGTATACCACTCATGAAATTAGTGATTTGAATAAAACACAAACATGGTTTCAGAAACCAATTGAAATTAAAGGTGATAAAAAAGATAAAAATGAAAAATATATTCTTCATGCTACTGGAGATGCTGACATGAATGGTCGCAAATATATTGCCCTACCATATAATTGTGACACGTCCAAAGATGATATTAAAACAAAATATAATTTATTTTAAAATAAATAAATTTAAATAAATTTAAATAAATTATATTTAATATGGACGATTATAATATCAATAATATACACTATTTAGAGAGCGAAATATTAGAGTTAGTTAATAAAATGAATGATAAAACGTGTGATAAAGAGTTTTTTTCTATATTTAATGGGGAAAATTCTGCTTCATCAAAACTTGCATTATCTTGGTTTAATAAAAAAGGTTGCAGTGATTTTTGTTACGCGTTAAATAATATTTTATTGGTTGTAAAAAAAATATGGCGTGATCAATTTAACGAAGACTTGGTGGATGAACTTCTCACACCAAATGAATTATTACAAACATATATTTCTTGTAAAGCAAAAACATTATTGAAGTAAAAAACTATACATACTATACATACTATACATACTATACATACTATACATACTATACATACTATACATACTATACATACTATACATACTTATAGATTATCGCCATCTAAGAAGTAGTCATCGTAATCGTCATAATCGTTGTAATTGTTATCGTAATCATCTTCTGTGTCGCTTGATTCATATTCATTGTCGCTCAACGGTTCTCGTAGATCTTTTTCATTCCAATACGGTGACCAATCTTCCATTACTTCATTCATCTCGTCGCGCTCATTTTGCCATCGTTCTACCAAATTATCGAATGTTGCATTAACAATAATAGCTTGTTTTTTATCTGCATCCATGTTGTCGGTCTTTCTAATATAATACTTTCTTGTTTTGTTGCCCAATTTAAATACACTTTTGTTATTAACTCTTGATATTTTCACCCACCCCCGCTTTACATCGCAAACTTTCTTTTCCTTCTTCTTAAATAGTGATGCAAAATCCACATTCACATTTGGATTTACATTTGGCGATTTCATACTATTTGTATTCTTATCTTTTGAACCGGAAGATGAAGTTAAAAGAGGGAAATATTTATTATCATTCTTAAAAGTATTATTGTCAACATTATTTTTGCTACCATTTTTTTTGCCACCATTTCTCTTATTAGGTGGGACATACTTATTGTTGTTATTAGAAGAAGAACTTTTACGTTGGTTAGCTCCACGCATTGAAGGTGGCATATTTTTATTGGACCTTAAATAATCTTTTTGATCGACAAAAGAGTTCATTATATTATATTGTAATGTATTTGTATTTGTAATGTATTGTATTGTAATGTATTTGTATTATTTTAAATAATACTTTTAGATGTTATTGCTTATTGATATATCTTGTATTAGCGTTTCAATTTAGCGATTAATTAAATGTTTTTGCTACTTAGGATTATTTTTTATAAAATTGATTTATTTAATTTCAATCCATATATAACCAACTTATGAAAGATAGTTTTCCCAGTATATGTATTCCTCACACAGTTAATGATATTTCTAAAAATATGATTAATACCATTTTTAATAAATTATTGACTGTTAATTGTATTGATCGTATTGATATTATTACAAGATATAATAGCCAAAATGATTTATACAAAACCATTTTTGTTCATCTAACTAAATGGCCACAAACCGATGAAGCCCAAAAATTACGACAAAAATTAATAGACGGTAGCCATATTAATATCGTGTATAAATATTCGTTGTTTTTACCTTGTTATGCGAGTAGAAGTAAAAAACCTGGTTTTATTAGATAATCGGATAATTACTAAAAATTTATTTATATTAATATCTTAATGGTGAATAATACTATTATTATTCCTGAAACAGATATTAATATTGCTATGATTAATGGATTAATCGACAATAATTGGTCGGGCGAATGGAGTATCGAAGATAATAATATTATTATTCAAAGCGAGTATAGCGATACTCTTGATAATTTTATTAAAAAAAAAAAATTTAGTTACAATGATGCATTGCAATTTGTTTCGTGCATGGGAATTATAATCTCGTCAATTGTTCCATATAATAAAAGTTTTTTATTTTTATCGTTGGAAGATATAACAGTTATTGATAACGAATGGTATATTATTAACAATGTTGATAAGTTAGTTAATATTATTGATGATGATAATATTGTTTTAGAAACACCAATTAAAATTACCGAGAAGTTGCTTCCACCCGAAATTAAAAATATTAATACGCTACCATTTATAACAAATGTTTCCTGTATCTATTATAGTATAGCATTATTAACAATTTATTGTATGAATATGACTCTTGATTCTGATTTAAACGAAATTTATGATACGAAATTATATTATTTTTTAAAAAGATGCTTATTAAAATCTCCAGAAAAACGTTATTACCTTTTAATTTAAATTTAAATGTGTTAAATTATGAAAATATTTTTAATTTATGAAAATATTTTCATAATAAATTACATAATGCCCAAACGAAATAAAAATAATGAATATACTTTTAATGATTATCCGGATTTTAATCCCAATTTAAGTCCTCGAGAAATGTTTGTTGCTGGAAGTTTTGGTGGTACATATTGGCGTCCAATTTATTCGAGTGTTAATAAAAAAAATTATAAAAATCAACATCTAAATTATCCAAAATCTTGGTGGAAAGGGCTGCCCGATAATTATTTAATTACGCCATGGGACAAGTATGATAAAACTATTAATACGTATAATGTTATGGTGGGAACTACATTAGAATTTTGGGAATGTAAAGAGTGGATTAAGGATTTGCATCCGTATGGATGGGTTCAGTGGTATTGTAATTTTTTTCAAGGTAAACGTTCTGCCGACGACGAACGTCAAGTCAAACGGTGGATGCAGACCGCCGGCCCCAAAAGCCGTTTTCGTAAAAGATTAATTAATATGATCAATAATAAAAAAACTACATATGATGATTTTACGATCAGCCCTAAAATCCGACAAACGTTACAACACTGGGGTTATCGTCTAACAAAAAAAGATATTAAAAAATAATTCTAATAATTCTAATAATTCTAATAATTCTAATAATTCTAATAATTCTAATAATTCTAATAATTCTAATAATTCTAATAATTCTAATAATTCTAATAAATTTATTAGAATTGTTTTTTATTAATTATTATAAATAAAATTATAATCCTTACGATGTAACGATTCTATATTTTTTTTATCTATTTCGTCAAAATTAAAATATTTTGCTATTGATTTATCATTTATTGGAGATTCTATATTTAATAAACATTTAATATCCGGCACAAACTCAAATGCGTATTTTTCAAGATACTTCATACGATATCTTGTTGTTTCAAATATATACAACGCTGTCTTGGTAGAAAAAAAATCTTTAATGATTTGCAATTCGTCTTCTTTATAATTTTTTATTATATAATTATCTCTATTTGATATTCCATACGCTCCGTCTTTATCTATGTAGGGGAAACCATACATTTTGTGGGGCAACACTATCTTGTTTTCTTCAAAGAAACTTTGGGGCGTGTTGCTATAATTGATAATTAGTTGTGGTCGGTTACCTTCCAATATAGCCGTTTTTATATTTGGATATTTATACAGTTCGGTTTTTATGTCCGAAAATATGGAATTCTTTTTTGGCGTGTTTGATTTAAATACTTTTATGCCGCCAAATTCTTCAATAAATGGTTTGATTTTATTTATAATACTAACTCCAAAAACCGGTATTGGATTATTTAAATTAAATTTGTGCAGAACATAATCCTTGCGCTGTTTATCATACAGTTCTATTTCTATCTTTTTTTGGACATCAATATTTGTTTTTGTTTCTTTGCTAAGTAATAAAATACACGTTGGTGTTTGGGCTTCTCTCGAAAAAATCTTGTTTGTTTCGGTGTTATTAAAGCACCGTATTTTTAATATTTTATAATTCATCAAATAATAATATGTTCTTGCCCTGTCCGGTTTCATCCATATAGAAGGTATTATCATAAGTAATTTCCCCTTATCTTTTAATAAACTTATGGATTTTTTTATAAACGGTATCCACATTGTCTCTCCATCACTGGTTTTTTTTTCTTTACTATTTGTTGGAACTTTTTTTAAACCATTTGCATTATAAGGCGGATTACCTATTATAAAATCAAATTTAATATTACTATCGTAATTAATATAATCTTCGTTTATTATGTTTGCATCTTTACCAAATAAATTAAAGAGAGAAATACAATTATCTTTTTGTATTTCTATAATAAATATCATTTTTTTTATTATGTGTTCGCGGCGCTCCTTTTTATTTATTATAACTTCCGAAAGACCAATGTCCAATTGAAAAAATAAATATATTGAAAAAAAACCTGTGCCTGCACCAGGGTCCAACCATTTGGCATTTTTATCAGAGAACGATTCTTTTGGTATCATATGAAACATCTCTTTTATTAATGAAAACGGTGTAAATATCTCTCCATACTTATTCTTTTTCTCTTTATTTACTGTTAATTTTTGATTAAATGTATCGAACTCAATATCACTAATCATAATATTATTATATTATAACATTAGTAATATTGTATTTTTTTTTATTATTCGCACAAATTAAAAAAGTTTTTATTTTTTTATTTTATTTTTTATTTTATTTTTTATTTTTTATTTTATTTTTTATTTTATTTTTTATTTTATTTTTTATTTTATTTTATTTTTTATTTTATTTTTTATTTTTTGTGTTAATGTAATCTATATTATGGATAATAATCGTTGTTGTATGATTCTCTTTCTTCATAATCTGGGCGATGAATATACGACCCTGTATCGTTGCTCTCATATTGCGCGCGTCGAAGAGCCTCCTCCCCCCAGAGCCAAGGACGGCGCAGGGCGTCGCGTGACCAATCCGATTCCCCTGTTGCGTTATAACGTTCATTGGTCATCTCTAAATATGGACCATCATCATTATTAATATAGTCGGATTGATTGTTGTCTGCAAGTTCATGACTATTTGTTTGCCTTACTAATTGTGGCGGTGCTGGCGGTGGTGGCGGCGGCGACCAAGGCGGCGGTGTTGATGGGGGTGATGGCGATGGTGGGGGTGATGGCGATTGTGGGGGTGGCGATCGTACATTAAATGAGTTTTCCATTGATGCCATTTGACTGTTCCAATATGTTGTTTGCATTTGATGTAATTGGGTTTCCAAATTTGTAATTCTATTTAGATAATTTAACATAATTTTATTTTGATTCATATTTTGTTCTTCAAGCTCAACAATTCGTTTCTCTTGTTTAACTTCATTTGCCGTCATTGGATTATTATTTTTTAAGAGAATCCAATACTTTGGAACATCGTAGCATGACTGAATTGAAACTGCATGCTCTACATGATACACTATTTTTGCGACTTGTTCCGGATCAAATATTTTCTCTTGGATATTGCGGCTAATTGCTGTATCCTTCCATTCTTTAAAGTGAACGAAAGCATGATAATAAATTTTATTATATTGGTTTTTTTTCTCTACAAAATCTACCCTTTCTACTTCTCCAATATCAAGTTTTTTAAAAATAATACTGATACTATCTTCATTTGCCCATTCGGAAAGAACGCGAGGAATGAAAATCGAAAGTTTATTATTAAATGTTGTCATGTTGTTGTTGTTGTTGTTTTTTGATACATATATAACATATAAATCTGCTTCAATTTTAGGTTAAAACTTATTTTATATAATATAAAACTTATTTTATATAATATAAATTATTTGTTTGTTTTTTTGCAATCTTCGACACCATCTCGTAAGTTAGTCATTGCGTTTTTATAACTTGGTATCTCCAAATTTTTATATATTCCGAAAATTCTGGTAAATGAAACTGTTATATCTTCTTGTGGTTTTTTTATAATTATATCGTAGTCGGTTGTTAAACTTTCCAAATTACAACTGAATATGGCATCTCTGCAATTATAGTATTCGTCCGTTAATCTTCCACAACCAGTAAAAAAAGGAATGTAGCACGATGAAATCAAACATTGTATTAATTCTTCTTTCGAATTCCATTGTGTTACTATTTTACATTTATTATCGTTATTCGGATCACATAATATTATACCTAATTTATTATTTGCTCTAATATTTGCATCCTCGGGCAATATCTTTTTAAACATATTTCTTATTATTCTTCCAAGAAAACCAAATCGTAAATTTCTATTCGAATAAGCGGTAAATATATTATTTGTTATTTCTATTATATCATCCATTTTTATTTCGTCAAATATTAATATTGTTGATACTAAAGCACCTGCACTGTAACCAACCAACATATTTGGTTTTTTTATATTATTTAATAATTTATAAGCATAACCGTAGTTATACCAAAAGGCCGGAAAACCGCCACCTTCAATTAATATTTTCATATTACTATATATTTTGTAAAATAAACTTTATTTATTTAATTATTTATTTATTATATAAAATATATAATGACTCATGTATCAAATAATCTTTGGGGAAACCCAAATAGAGAAGTAACAAATGCCAGCGACGTTACAAGAAGGCGAGCTATGAAAACCGTATACAATAATATAAAGCAAAATACTAATCATGTAATAAAAAATAGTTTATCCCGCGAAAAAAATAACCACACATATGGTATTGGATATACTGGTTACGGAAGTGATGATTCAGCCGCGATATTAACAAGTAGAAGTTATCAAGATAAATATATGATATCAAAGGGTAGGTTTTGTTGTATTCCTAATGATAATATAGATTATTTAAAAAATGAAGCAAATAATGGTAATAAATTATTAGTTAAACATAAAGAACATCAAATATTATATACGGGCAATATAAATAGCGAAAACAAAGGACGCGGAGAAGATCATGATATGATACAAGATCCTTCTATTGATGGAGAAGGATATATTGTAAAAATTAATCATGAAGATTGGATTAAAAAGCTTGCAGATATAAGTTACAATGAAAGCAATAGTTTTATTAGTCAATCAAATTTAAATCCATTAAACAATAAAGATTTTACCATAAAAGGTCCTATTGAATTATAATATTTCCACATTATTAGTTAGTTCTTTTTCTATTACTAACGTGAAGGACCAATCCATATTATTAAGATCGATTATTCTTCCATATTCATCATAAAATCTTATTACTAATTTATCTATATTTACAGGATTAATATATTTACGAGATTTATTTTTTAATCCTAACATTGCCGAATCTTTTGATGCCAAACTCTTACTTGTATACGGTGTTAAATTTATCTTAGATATAATGTTGTCGTCAGTTATATTATTATTATAAACTATTTTTATTTTATCATGATAATCATCTTGATAATCATTTATTGACAAAAAACCGTATCTTAATGATGATAAAAATGGAGTGCCTTCCGAAGTTAATGCTACATTCTTATTAATTGGGTTGTTTGATAGTTTAAGCTCAATTGCTCTATTTACGATGCTTTCATTAATATCATTGGTAAACCTCTCTGAAGTGGTGTTAACTATAGTGCTTGCATTTAATGTTTGAATAGCATACCACCATGGTGGTTCTGTAAATTCCAAGTTAATAGCCGGGTCACTGCTTAAATAATTACGATCAATTTCTATATCGGTTTGTAAATCATCGCTTAGAAACCCCCATTTTTTTTCACCAGAAAGTAATTTATTACTATTTGTATAATCCATAGCCGTACCGAATAACATATCTGCTGCTGTTTTAATACTTGTTAACTCCCATACAGAAATGTTTTGATTAAAACTACTTGCTCCATTTAACATATTATCCAGTTTTTCTATTTTTTTCATATTCCAATCTGTTATATTTTGAGTAAAATTTGAAGCATCTTTAAATAATCCTATCATCTGTGTAATATTATTAAAATTTTTTTTTACAGATATAACTTCATTATCAATAATCTCTTCACCTTGAAGAGTTTCACCATCCTCTTTATATAGTTGTATTTCACTATTAAAGTTGATTGCTCCGTTAAAAATGTCATTTAGTTTTGTCAAATTTACAGATATATATAAATCCAAATAGAGTATTTGATTAAATTTTATTGCGTTTTCGAACATATTATCAATACTTTTTAAGTTAGAACCGATTATTTTAATTGGATGATTATTAAATTTGGAAGCACCTTTGAACATATTTTTAGCAGTTGTCAATCCATTAATATTCCACGAAGAAATATCTTGATTAAACGATGAAGCATTTTCAAACATGCTTTCCATTGAAGTTACATTATTAATTTTCCAATTATATAACTCGTTACTAAATGCAGATGCGTTTTTAAACATGCTTTCCATTGAAGTTACATTATTAACTTTCCAATCGTTTAATGGTTGATTAAATATTGATGCATTTTGAAACATTCCTTCCATCCTAGTTACTTCGTTTACGGACCAGTCATTTAATTGTTGATTGAAATTGTATGCTGTATTAAACATATTTTTCATGGTTGTTACCTCTTGCGTATTCCAGTTTGATATGTCTTGGTCAAATATTAATGCTCGTTCAAACATGCTTTCCATATTTTTTACATTTGACACGTTCCAACTATACAATGGTTGGTTGAACGCGGACGCATCTTGAAACATTCCATTCATCGTGATTACGTTGTTTACGGACCAATCATTTAGATGGTGATCAAATTTTATCGCATTTTTAAACATGAAATTTGTTTTTGTAACAAGTGACGTGTTCCAGTTTGATATGTCTTGGTTGAATATTGATGCGCCATTAAACATGCTTTCCATGGTCGTTACGTTGGATACGTCGGATGCCCAATTGTATAATGGTTGGTTGAATGCGGTCGCGTCTTGAAACATTCCTTCCATCGTCGTTACGCTGTTTACAGACCAATCGTTTAATTCTTGATCAAATATTGATGCTTTCTTAAACATGTTTCTCATGTTTGATACGTCCTGCGTGTTCCATTTTGATATGTCTTGGTTGAACCCGGAACAATCTTCAAACATGCTCTCCATATTTTTTACATTTGATACGTTCCATTGTGTTATGTCTGATACGTCTTTCTCTTGTGGAAATGTTCTGGCGTTGAATGTATTGCTCATATCGGTTACATTAGACACGTCCCATGTATGTATGCGTTCAATTGAGGCGGGCACCTTTCCGGTAAAATTATCTCCGATTGGAAGAGGTTGGGTATTGTCAAAATAATATTCTATCGCAATATGAAAATCAATTGAATTTTTTGCGCGGTAACCGAACCACCACCCATTACCTGTACCAATGTTGCCGTTGGTATTCTTTATTATATCAATGGCTGAAACATCTGAAAGATTGCCCCATGGCTCCAATGTTACCGGAGTACCTGTACCAAATGCTGTTGCTCCATTAAACATATTATTCATTTTTCTCACATTCGATACGTCCCACATATACACTATTTGATTAAATGCAGTTGCATTTTGAAACATGCTGGTCATATTTGTTATCGTGCCGGAACTTATTGAAAACCATCCCGATATATCTTGATTAAAAGAAGTGGCACCATAAAACATTCCGCTTGCATCTACTAATGTGGTTGATACATCCCAATTATATAATGGTTGGTTGAAAGCGGACGCATCTTGAAACATTCCTTCCATCGTGGTTACGTTGTTTACCGACCAATCGTTTAGAGATTGATCGAATGTTATGGCTCCTTTAAACATATTTCTCATGTTTGATACGTCTTGCGTGTTCCAATTTGATATGTCTCTATTGAATTGTGTGGCACCTTCAAACATGCTTTCCATGGTCCTTACGTTCGATACGTCGGATTCCCAATTGTATAATGGTTGGTTGAACGCGGACGCGTCTTGAAACATTCCTTCCATCGTCGTTACGCTGTTTACCGACCAATCGTTTAATTGTTGATCAAATATTGATGCTTTCTTAAACATATTTTTCATGGTTGTTACCTCTTGTGTGTTCCAATTTGATATGTCTTGGTTGAACCCGGAACAATCCTCAAACATGCTCTCCATATTTTCTACATTTGATACGTTCCATTCTGTTATGTCTGATACATCTTTACTTTCAAAACTCTTATTATTAAACGTACTGCTCATATCGGTTACATTAGAGACATCCCAGTTCTTTATATAAAATATTGCTTCCGGCACAATACCGGTTGAACTATCTCCAATAGGCTTGGCACCCGATTCATCAAAATAATAATCTATTGCTTCATGGAAATCATTTGAATCTATTGCACGATATCCGTGCCACCAACCTGAACCTGTTCCTGTTGTGGTTAATGACCCGGTTGATATGTCTACGCTACTTACATTATCCAGACCACCCCAAGGTTCTAGCGTTTCACTAAAGGAACTTGCAACATTAAACATATTATCCATATTGGTTACGTTAGATACATCCCAGGTATATACTATTTGATTAAACGCACTTGCATCTCTAAACATATTGCTCATAGTTTTTATCGTCTTGGAACCTCTTGGAAACCATCCCGATATATCTTGATTAAAAGAAGTGGCACCATAAAACATTCCGCTTGCATCTACTAATGTGGTTGATACATCCCAATTATATAATGGTTGGTTGAAAGCGGACGCATCTTGAAACATTCCTTCCATCGTGGTTACGTTGTTTACCGACCAATCGTTTAGAGATTGATCGAATGTTATGGCTCCTTTAAACATATTTCTCATGTTTGATACGTCTTGCGTGTTCCAATTTGATATGTCTCTATTGAATTGTGTGGCACCTTCAAACATGCTTTCCATGGTCCTTACGTTCGATACGTCGGATTCCCAATTGTATAATGGTTGGTTGAACGCGGACGCGTCTTGAAACATTCCTTCCATCGTCGTTACGCTGTTTACCGACCAATCGTTTAATTGTTGATCAAATATTGATGCTTTCTTAAACATATTTTTCATGGTTGTTACCTCTTGTGTGTTCCA
>Ga0209095_1000385_pt1 | contig 27029 bp, 27 predicted proteins | sample COGITO_mtgs_1104_3_FD_184795 | JGI IMG/M metagenome (GOLD analysis project Ga0209095, IMG submission 184795) | Pelagic marine microbial communities from North Sea - COGITO_mtgs_110404 (SPAdes) (version 2) | ecosystem: Environmental > Aquatic > Marine > Epipelagic ... | reverse complement strand
CCGCTGCCAGGACAGCGCGGACGTTATGTCGCCCAGCGGAACTATCTTGTCCTGGAACGACGATCGGACACGTGGCGGGCCAATTGGGACCTCGAAAACAGCGGGCTGACACCTTCACTGCATCTATGACCGCCTCTGACTTGCTTTCAAAATGGGTTGCTTCGGCCAGTAACACAAAACTGAGAACTTGGAAAAGTTCCACCCGATGAATACTCAGTCAAACTCACCCAACAAGGGACGCTTGTGACCGCGCACGCTATGCCGATTTGACGCGATTGTCCTTGAAAGCCAGCAATCTCAAGGCATTGGCAACAACAACCAGTGTTGATCCTTCGTGGACCAAAACAGCCGGTCCGATCCCCAAACCAAACAACGTCGCCGGAATGAGCAGTGCAACAACGCCAAGACTGAACCACAGGTTCAGGCGGATGATACGGCTGGTCTTGCGACTTAGGCCCACGGCAAACGGCAAGGTCTGTAGATCATCGGCCATCAGCGCGATATCGGCCGTTTCCAGCGCGACGTCCGACCCGGCGGCCCCCATCGCAATGCCCACCGTGGCATTGGCCATCGCGGGGGCGTCGTTCACGCCGTCGCCGACCATCGCCACGCCACCGTCCGCCTTGAGCGCTGCAATTTTGGTTACCTTATCCTCGGGCATCAGATCGCCGAACGCTGTGTCGAGACCGACCTCCTTGGCGACAGCATTCGCGACATTCTGGTTGTCACCAGAGATCATCATCATCCGCTTCAGTCCCAGATCACGCAGCGCGGCGATAACCGAACGCGCGTCTTCTCGGGGGGTATCCATCAGGCCAATTGCGCCAAGATACCTGTCGCCGCTTCTGACGATCATCGTCGTGCGGCCATTTTGCGACATCGCCTCAACCGTGCCCCGCAAGTCGTCGGGCAAAGGCAAGCCTGCGACACTTTCAAACAGGGCGGTCTTGCCGATATGAACGACCTTGCTATCAACCTTCGCAGACACGCCCTGCCCGATGATATTGGCAAAATCCGAGGCTTCGGACGGCAAATCGCCGAGGCGGTCTTTGACATCTCTTACAACGGCCTGTGCCAGCGGGTGATCGCTCAGCATCTCGACGGCGGCACTGACCTGCAACAACTCTGTCTCGGTCGCATCGCCGTAAGGTGTGATTTCGACCAGATGCGGTTCGCCGATGGTCAGCGTGCCGGTCTTGTCAAAGGCAATCGCGTCCAGATGCCCCATGGCTTCCAGCGGCGCGCCACCTTTGATCAACACGCCGCCACGCGCGGCGCGGGCGACCCCCGATAGAACGGCACTGGGCGTCGCGATTGCCAAGGCACAGGGACTGGCCGCGACCAGAACGGCCATCGCACGGTAAAAGCTCTGGGCGGCGGTTTCGTCCAGAATTAGGAACGAAAAGCTGGTCACGAAGGCCAGCGCAATGACGCAGGGCACAAATATCTTTTCGAATTTCTTGGTAAAATTCTGCGTTGGTGACTGGCGTGTCTGTGCCTCGGCGACCAGTGTCACCACCCGCGCCAATGTCGATTCACCCGACAGTTTCGTGACCTGAACATCCAGGCTGCCGCTGCCGTTGATAGACCCAGCAAAGACGCGGGTTTGCGGTGTCAGCTTGTCCAGATTGGCGGCGGCAAATTCGGGATCATCGACAGGCAGTTTGTCGACCGGCGCACTTTCGCCCGTAATCGGGGCCTGATTTACGGCACTTGATCCCTTGACCACAAAGCCATCCGCCGGAAGACGTTCGTTGGAACGGACAACGACAATGTCACCCACCAGCAGGTTTTCGATCAAGACGGTTTCGGTTTTGTCACCCCTGCGGACCAAAGCCTCGTCCGGTGTCAGGCCGGCCAAGGCCGCCACGGCGTTTCTGGCCCGGCCCATGGCGTAGTTTTCAAGGGCATGACCAACGCTGAACAGAAACAGCAGGAAGGCCCCTTCGGCCCATTCCCCCAGAATGGCCGCACCCGACGCGGCCACCAGCATCAGAAAATCAATCTGGAACTGACCCTTGGAAATTTTTTCAACGGCCTCGCGCAGGGTGAAATACCCACCGAAGAAGTAAGCCGCCAACAACAGGCCAAATCCGAATTGTTCGGACATTATGCCGTATTTCGGTCCCAGCCACCCAAGCAGCAGGCAAATACCGCACAAGACGGCAAAGATGACTTCGGCGCGTCCACCGAGAATCCGGTTCAGAAAACCGCCGTGCGCGTGGTTGTGACCATCGTCCGGTGTGTGATTTTCGGGCATATTCTCTTCCTCTACAGCGTTAAGATCGGCAACGACTTTCCGCACTCGAACATGCTTCACATCGGAGGCAAGTGCTGTCTTGGAAAGAAATGACTGATTACATGGTTAAATTTCGGCGTCGATAGATCAAGGACAATGTAAGGAGTTAGCACGTCCAAGACGTTATGTATGAGGCAAAGACGGTCTAGCACCAACCTTTCGGGATGAGCTAATGGTACCGGCCAAAAACGGTCGTTTTTGTCACGGTTTCTCAACCCATTAAAAATTGTGACTTTTCACGATAAATGGCACTGATATTTGCACGCTAATTGGCACTCTCTGTGCGTTGGAGGGTGCGGTAGATCGTCGGTCTGGAGACGGCGAAGACATCTGCGAGGTCACTGATTGAGTAGTCCCCGGTGTCGTACATGCGGCGCAGTTCGCGGTGCTGTTTCTCCGACAGCTTGGGTTTCTTGCCCCGCAGCTTGCCCTTGGCGCGGGCTATTTTCATGCCTTCGCGGGTGCGCATCCTTATGAGGTCGGACTCGAACTCGGCGAAGGTGGCGAGGATGTTGAAGAACATCTTTCCCATGGGATCGGTTGGATCATAGACCGAAGCGCCCAGGGCGAGGCGGATGCCGCGTTCCGCCAAGCCGTCTGCAATGGTGCGGGCATCGGGAGCAGACCGCGCCAGCCTATCCAGCTTGGTCACGACCAGAGTGTCGCCTTTTCGGACTGCGGCCAGGGCCTGATCGAGGCCCGGTCGGGCGCGCGTGCGGCCTGTCAGGCCGTGGTCAGTGTAGATGCGATCCGGGGCAACACCGAGGTCGATCAGGGCGTCCCGCTGTGCGGTCAGGTCCTGTTTGTCGGTGGAGCAGCGTGCATAGCCGATTTGGGTCGATGTCATTAACTGATTGTACGTAAGAGCTACCTCTATTGCAAATCAATGCGTACCATTCTTATGGTACATCATGACATCAAAGAAACCTGATCCTGCTAATGGGGTCACTACATAAAAGTGTCATTTTTGTCCGGGCCGTGCGAACGAACGGAGAACTTATGCGGCGTCCTGTATCTCGTGTTTCCGAAGTGGCCTGAGGCGATCTGAGCTGAGTGGTGGGTTCATGTTCCACAGGTAGTCCCCGGTCAATCCTACATGGGCCCAGCCAAGTGGTGCGATATGTTTGGTAATTTCGTTTGGGATGGCTACTCCGTTTTTCCTCAGATCAGTGATTGAGGCTTCCAGGTATTTGGTGTTCCACAGGATGATGGCGGCAACCAGGAAGTTGAGGCCCGACGCTTTGTGGATCTGATGCTCATAGCTGCGATCGCGCATTTCACCGAGTTGGTTGAAGAAGACCCCGCGCGCGAGGGCGTTTCGGGCTTCTCCTCTGGCTAGACTTGCGCTGGTTCTTTTTCGCAACTCAAGGCTGCGCATCCATTCCAGGGAAAAGAGGGTCCGCTCCAATCGCCCCAGTTCGCGCAAGGCAATTGCGAGTCCGTTTTGCCGGGGATATGCGGACAGGCTTTTAAGGATCGCAGAAGCAGTGGTAGTCCCGGCCTTGATGGAGGTCGCCAGCCTGAGGATTTCAGGCCAGTTGTCGACAATGTGACCTGCTTTGATGGTGCCGCCGATGAAGGGTGTCATGATGGCCGGGGGCTTCATTCCGGGCAGGAGATACAATTTGCGATCCTTGAAGTTTCGCAAGCGTGGCGCGAAGCGGAACCCCAGGAGATAGCACAGGGCAAAGACATGATCCGTCGCGCCGCCAGTGTCCACGTGATGCTCTTCGATTGCGACGCCTGATTGGTGGCGAAGCAGACCATCCAAAACGAAAGGCGCTTCGCTTTCGGTGGCGGTGATGACCGTCGAGTGGAACGGACTGAACTGATCTGAGATGTGGGTGTAAAATTTGAGACCTGGGGTGCGTCCGTACTTTGCGTTGATATCTGCAGAGGCCTCACCGCGGCCACCGGCCCGGAAGAACTGCCCATCTGAGGATGATGTCACGCCGTCCCCCCAGAGTTTGGCCAGAGGGAGCTCGCGTTGCATGTCGATCAGACAAGCCAAAGCGTCAGAATAGGTCTCCTCGCGCAAATGCCAATCATGAGCCCACGCGATTTGCCGGGCAGACAGATTGTGGGTTGCCGCGGCCATGCGGGATACACTCAGATTGACCCCATCGGCAAGGACAGCGGCAAACAGCGCCTTTTGATCTGTCGCCGGTTTGCCCGAGCGATAATGGGTGAAGCACTCCGCAAATCCGGTCCAGGCGTTCACTTCTGTCAGCAGGTCGGGGATCTTGATTTGTGGCAATTGCCCATAAGCCAGTCGGCTCATGGCCGTGGCGGCGTCGGGTGTTTCATCTTTGACCGGGGTGATGCTCAGGGTGCCACCCTGAATGGCGGCATCCGGCAGCGTCCCCGCTTCGGCACGGGCCGCGACAATGGCCATGGCCTCCTCGATCTGCTGTTGCCGTTCTGAAAGATAGGTTTCTGCATCCGCCGCGGCGGCGATCGGCAACGACTCCTCGGTACGCAAGATCTCGAAGGTGGCTTTGGGGATGAGCCGATCGTCGAAGTTGCGTCGCTGCCGGCTTCCTGCGACCCAGACATCCCCTGCCCGAAGACGATCACGCAATTCGAAGTAGACGCAGAGCTCGTATGCGCGCCGGTTGACCTCCCCGGGCGCCGGAAAGACAAATGGGCGCCAAACCTTCCGGATGAACCCGGTTGGCGGGTTGTCGGGCAGGCTGCGCTTGTTCGCCTCATACATAACGCGCAAAAGATCTATCGCGCGCAGAAGGCTGGCAGCGCTGGCCGCACCTTTGAAGCTAAAACCCCTTAATATCATGGGCGCAAACTGGCGGGCGGTCTGATATTTTCCGATGAGTTCAGTATATTTGTCGGGCTTTCCGTCTCCGAGGGCGGTTTCAATTGCGGATGTCGCACTCTCGATCTCGTCCCAATTGGCCGTGTCCAATATTCCGTTGAGATCACCGGTCTGCAGGCGGGCAGTCAGAGCCTCACGGCAAAATGCTTTGAGTGACTGTAAAGGGCGGATGATGTCCATCAGGAGCCTGGACGCTTTGTCGGAACTTTGTTGTTCCGCCTTTCGAAAGCTTCGGCCCAGCAATTTGTCGAACATATCCAGTGCAAGATCGGTAAGCTGTTCTTCCAGCCGCAGGCAGGCGGCCGACAAAACTGCCAGCAACCGAGGCAAGGCCATACGCCGCAGATTTTGCACCGTGATCCGCAAGCCTTCGCCTGCCAATCTGTCGAGCGCTGATGTCGAGATATTCTGACGCAAACTGTTGGGCAGGCCGATCGCCCGAACCACCTTCAGGCGATCCAGAACAGCCTTGATGGATTTGGAGGACGCTGATTTGGGTGCTGCTTTCAGCCAGCTCAGCGTCGACACCTCGCCCGATTCAGGTGGCGCAATCAATGCACGCAGGGCGTCGGGGTGATCCGGATACAGATCTCGGGTCCGAGCGGAAATCCTGACATTTTCCGCGCGCCGGATCGCATGCCTGACAATCAGTTCAACGGTACGGCGCGCCGGGATCAGGATACGTCGCCGCCTCAGTTCTTCAATCAACGAAATTGCCAAAGGCTCGGCCCGCGGGTCTTCTCCGGCAGATGGTGTCAGCCAATGAACAAACTCCCGCACAAGGGGTTTTGTGAACGCCTTGTATCCAAACCGAGCTATAATTTGCGCGATATGTTCGCGTCGTGTCTGCGGGCGCTGATCATAGACCGCGAGATCGGAGGCGCTGGCATCAACCTGATCTGCAAGAAAGGCCAGCATCACGTCGTTGGCCTGTTCTCCAACATTACGAACCCGCCCGGGATGGCGTAGATAAGCCAATGATACGGCATAGCCCAGACGCGCAGCAGCTGTTCGCTTTCTGGCGACAACCTCGATCTCATCCGGGGTGAGCGTGCAATACATCGCGACTTCTCGATCCTTCGAGGGTGGTGCCATCAGCCGAGACCAAAAACTTGCCGTCAATATTTGTCGCCGTGCCATAAAATACCCTCTTTTGTCCCAAGTCCGTGAAACGCTCGTTAGGCGGAACGACCCGTTCCGTCCGCCAATATGGCTTGACAACGGGAAGTCGGACAAGTTGATTTATGGACAGGAAAACGGACAAGGCTATCTTCATGGCTCTGATTGGATATGCGCGGATCTCGACCACTGAGCAAAAGCTGGAACCGCAGGTGGATGCGCTCAAAGCTGCGGGCTGCGAAACTGTGTTTGAAGATGTCATCTCCGGCGCCAAAGCCGAACGCCCTGGCCTGAATAATGCCCTGGCCTTTCTGCGCAAGGGCGACACGCTTTTGGTCTGGAAACTCGACCGTCTGGGCCGCTCCATGAAGCACCTGGTGGAAACAGTGACAGACCTCGGCGACCGCGGTGTTGGCTTCAAATCCCTGACCGAAGGCGTGGACACAACAACTACCGGCGGCACTTTGGTGTTCCATCTGTTCGGTGCGCTTGCCGAGTTTGAGCGTGACCTCATTGTCGAGCGCACGCAGGCCGGATTGAAGGCTGCTGCAACGCGCGGCAGAAAAGGAGGGCGCAAGCCTGTCGTCACGCTCAAGAAGCTGGAGCAAGCCAAAGCCCATATCAGCGATGGATTGACCGTCCGAGAGGCCGCAGCGCGCCTCAAAATCAGCAAAACAAGCCTCTACAATGCCCTCAGAGGTCAGAAACCCGACTGAAACCGCGAATGTTCCCGTAAAGTTCGCACGAGCCGGACGATAACGTCACTTTTATGCAGTGACCCCTATGACTCAGTTTGGGCGCGCCCTGAACCAGCTGAACGTTGAGATTTTGTGCGCCAACAGCAGCCAGGCCAAAGGCCGCGTTGAGCGCGCCAACCGGACGTTGCAAGATCGGCTGGTCAAGGAACTGCGGCTGGCAGGTATCTCAGACATGGATGCTGGAAACGTTTATTTGCAAGGCTTCAAAGAACGCTTTAACGCGCAGTTTGCCAAAGCCCCAGCAAAGCCTGACAACCTGCACCGCGCCCTCAATGTGGAACCAGATCGGCTTGATGATGTGCTTTGCTGGCGCGATACACGCTATGTCGGCAAACAGCTGACGTTTTCCTATGACCGCAAGCGGATCATGCTTGAGGAGAGTGACACCACGCGCGGGCTAGTCGGCAAATACGTCGACACCTACGCGTTTGTGGATGGTCGGTTCGAAGTGCGCTCAAAAGGCCGCTCCCTGCCCTACAATATCTTCGACATGGATCAGCGCGTGACACATGCCGCCATTACCGACAACAAACGCCTTGGTGCCGTGCTCGAACATATCAAAGAGATGCAAGATAAGGCGCCGCCAAAATATCCAGTCAGGACAAATTCTGAGAAGATGGGCTACAAGCCAAACGGTAAAACGCCTGGGCGGCCGTCAGGATCACGGGCCAAGAAGAAGATTGTACACGTGGCGGAATAGCCCCAAGATTGGTAGCATGGATACCGAAGACGACCCAGATATAATATTCTCCGATTACACACAGATCGTGACCATCGACGGGCATCAACTCGACGTCGAGATTTATAAGACCAACATCCACCCTGGCTGGATCCTGTCCGTCGAGAACCAGTTCGGCACGTTGACGATTTCCGACAGCCCGCCCTTCTTTGGCGATGTCCTCGCCTGGCGCGCCTTCGAAGAGCTCGTGCGCGATGAAGGCATCAAAGCCTTCTACAACAAGAAAGAGCGCCGCAAGCTTGGTCTATAACCAGACCCCGCAAGGCTTACCAACCCTGCGATATATGAGGTCTTCGGGCTGCTAAGCCTTGCTACCGTTAGCGCCCGTGGTGACACTTCTGCTTTGCGCAATCGGTGACATTTCTGAATGGCGTTTACAAGAACAAAATATGAACACATGCTTTGCCAGACTATTCTCCCGAGCCGAATACTAAGCACCCGCCCCCCAAAATGATGTCTTCTTCCCATGAGACTGTTCCAAGCCACCGAGATAGGTCTCATGCGTTTCGAATTGTTCAAAGTCGTCAATTCTAGCCGCTAGGTTCTTGCACTCTCGCAAGTGACGCGCTGCATGACGATAACGTTTGACCCGCGAATTTTGCAGCGCAAAATCGATCAGGCCGCGTTTCAAAAGTGTGGCGGCCAGTGGATGGCGATCTTCGAGGGCATCGGACGCTGGCCCCAAAAGCTCATAGTGGTGCCCATCAATCTCTGTAGCACGATTTATGATCAGAACTGCTGCTTGCTCAATCGCGGGCCAGGTCATCAGAAAATGGAGCGCTTTCGTGAAACTCTCAAAACCTAACGCGTGTTCAAGGGCTCGCGTCTCGGCTTCAACATCTTCGAAATCTGGTAGCCCGCCAAGCCATGCGCGCAGATGGTCAGCGTTCAGGCTGCGAGCATAATACGCCCACATAAAATCCCGAGCCACTTCGGTTTGCCCCATCGCTTGCATCACACTGATCCGTGTCGCTTCCCACTCATAGGGTATCCATCCGCGATCTTTCTCATCGGGCGCATTGATGGCCTCCCATGCTTCCTCAACCCGCCCCGCTTCAAGAAGACGGCGAGCTATTTCAGCGGCAACCTGTGGCGCCTTTCGTTCCAGATCACTTTGTTGGTCTATGTAGGCGTCTGCATCTCCTTCAACATCCGCAATCTGTTCCAACGCCATGCGCAGCGCGTAGTTGTCCGACAGATCAATTCCCGAAGCGGTGATCCCAGCTTTAAGGTGCTGCAATCCTTCTGAACCTAAGACTGAAGCAAGACCTGATATCAAAGCTGGATAATGCCCATAATCATCATCCGTCAGGGCCTCCAGTAACTGATCTGCCAGTCCAAGCGGATTCGGCGCGGCAACCTCGGCCAGATCGATCAGGTCTTCACAGGCTTTGTGAAAAACTGACTGCACCTTGCCGGTACTGTCATCGCAACGTTCATAGACCCCATTCGCAAGAGCCACGAACCGCCAGATTAGATCAAACGCACCTGCTGGATCGACTGGCCCAACTTGAGAAACGATGGCGCGTCTCTGTATGTCTAGGTCAGCCGCGAAGGCATTGCGGCCCTGCCAGTCAATAAACGACCGCGATCTCGCAATGGCGCTGAGCCGCTTGCTAATCTCCCGAGCGACATCTCCGGAGCCGGCTTCGCTTGCCAGCTCAAGCCTCAGTCGCCGCTTAGCGCCAGCATTGCCTTTGGTGACCTCAAGAAGAAGGTCGGCCAACCGCTCAGCGCCGAGCGCTGCAAGGTTCTTTGCATTCAATGTTGTTTTCGAAGCCATACCGGAAATTTAGTTCAACAATTAGCTCGAATGCCAGCCCCCTCCCCAAGTTTAACATCATCGCAGATTTGGGAAGACCTGCCCTTCGCTGCATAGCGCATGAACTGACACAGTGCGGGACTTTGCCGACATTGATGTTTGGGCATGTTGCTGACGCAGCATTTGCTCGCAGTTGCAGCATTCTCGTGCCACTACGCAATTAGTGTCGCCAAACTGACCATTCGCGATAAGCCCACATCCTCGATCTTTACGTTCGTCGTAGTACGGTTGGACAGGCGACGCGCGGCTCGAGTTGCTTTTGGCGTTTCCCTAGTCGCGGATGCCACTCACATGAGCTCGCTTTATGACGAAAGCGGCTCTCAATCTGTGCCAGCCAAGGCTACTCTGGCCGATCTAACGTCCTTTCGCACAGCTTATTCACCGCCACGTGCAGCAGGATCGTTAGGATCGCAAGCACGATCAGAGCGGCGAACATCAGGTCGGTTTTGGCGCGGCCATTTGCCAGAAGCATCAGATACCCCAAGCCCTTTGAGGCCCCCACCCATTCGCCAATGATCGCGCCGATGGGTGCGTAGACCGCCGCCAGCCGGAGGCCAGAGGCAAAGCCCGGCAAGGCCGCAGGGACCCGGATATGCCACATGATCCGCGCAGGGCTAGCGCCCATGACCTTTGCCAAACCGATCCAGTCGCGGTTCGTCCGCATGAGTGCGTCGAAAAAGGAGGACGTCACCGGGAAATAGATGATGATCAGGGCCATGGTGATCTTGGACCACAGCCCAAAGCCCAGCCAAAGGGTCAGAATCGGTGCCAAGGCAAAGACCGGAACAGATTGACTAAAGACCAAGATGGGCCGCACCAGCGCGCGCGCCGTGGGGGAGGCCACCAGCCCGATCGCCGACACAAACCCAAGGGCCGCACCCAGCAGGAGGCCGATCAGCACCTCGGCCATCGTGATCACCGCATGTTCCGCCAAAAGGGCGCGGCTGTCCCAGATGGTCTGCGCAACCAAGGCGGGCGGCGGCAAAATGAAGCGGGCGACGCCCGTGGACCAGATCACCGTTTGCCACAGCGCCAGCATCAAACATGTCGCCGCGATCCCGGCCCGCCAACCGGTCATTTTGCGACCGTAAAGCCAGCCCAAGAGGCATCAAAAAAGGCGCGTTCCAGACGGACCGCTTGCGCGAAGGTCCCGGTGACGTCAGCGCGGGCGGCGTCATCGAGCGTGTCCCACGCTTGATCCAGCTGGCCGCGCAAATAGGCCACGACCTGCGTAAATCCGTCGCCAGAATGCAAAGTAATCCACTCCCCCAGCCAAAACGGCAACTCCTCTGCGTGGTCTTCAAACGGTGAGGCCCAGTCAAAATAAATCCATTCGGCGACCACCAAAACCGACAGCATGATCTCGTAGCGGCCCGAACGGCGCGCCTGATCCATCAGCTGTTGGAACGCGACCGTGTCAGGGGCGGCCGGGGCGGCGGATGGCACCTCAAGCGCTTCCATGGATCGCAGGAAATAGGTGTTTTCCGGGCCACAAATCAGCCCCAGAAACTGCGCGCCAGGCACGGCATCGGCCAAGCTGGGTGCATGCGCCACAGCCGAGGCCAGCAGCCGCACGAACCCTTCGATAAACTGGTAATCTTGTTGCAGGTAGCCCGCCATCTTGTCGCGGCTCAGGGTCCCGTCGGCCAAGGCATTGGTAAAGGCGTGATGCGTCGCGGCGTGCCAGTCCTCGGCGACAAGCGATTGCAAATGTTGGGTGGCGCTCATGTCGGTCTCCGAAGGTGGTCAAAAAGGTTGGCCTGCGCGCGCAGCACGTCAGCGGCATGTATGTCGCGCGGGATGGGGGAGGTCGGGGCGGCGATATCAACAAGCCCTGTGGGCGTCATGATCAGGATGGTCTGACCTAATCGCGCGGCCTCGTTGGGGTCATGGGTGACCAGCAGCACCGTGCGTCCGGCCAGTAGTTCTGCAGTTAATTCCTGCATCTGTGCGCGGGTCAGCGCGTCGAGTGCGGAAAACGGCTCATCCAGCAACACAACTGCGCGGTCTTCCATCAAGGTGCGTGCCAGGGCGACGCGTTGGCGTTGGCCACCCGATAGGGCTGATGGCATTTTATCCGCGTGATCCGCCAATCCGACCTGTGCCAGCCTGTCACGCGCAAGGCTATGATCCGGGCCGGCACCCCGCAGCCGCGCGCCCAGCAGGACGTTGTCCAACACGCTAAGCCACGGCATAAGTAAATCCTGCTGTGCCATCATCGCAACGCGACCGGGATCGGAGAGCGCTCCGTCAAACGTGACGCCTTCGGCCAGTCCCGCAAACAGGCGCAGCACCGTGGATTTGCCAACGCCACTGGCCCCCAAGAGGCAGGTCCAGCTTTGCGGTTTCAGAGTCAGGTCCAGATTTGAAAAGATCGGCGTGTCGCCGATTGCCGCTGATCCTGTCATCCGCAAGGGCTGGTTCACGGATCAAGCCCCATGTCCCAAAACCCGACCTCCAGCTGCGTGGCCATTGCAAACCGCGTCTGAAGCCTCGCCCAGCGGGGGCTGGTGGTTGGGTCATCGCCAATACGCCGCGCAACGGCACCATCAATCAGCACGCCCACATCGTGGCAGACCTGCTGGTACTCGGAGCTCGCGTAGGTGTTGATCCAGTCTGCATAGGTGTCCGACGATTTGGCGGTAGCCAAATGCGTGCCGATCTCACCGTAACCCATGACGCATGGAGCCAACGCCGCCAGCAGATCTAGCAGATCGCCCGAATGACCCGCGTCTAGCACATAGCGGGTATAGGCTAGGTTTTCTTGTCGTTCTTGCGTGGCAAACAGCGTCGCCTCATCAATCCCAGCTGCGGCGCAGGTTTTGATGTGCAGGGCGATTTCTTCGTTGATCAACCCGTTGACGGTGCCCGCCGCCAAGCGCATTTCCTCAACCGTGTCGGCCTTGGTGATCGCCAACGCCCAGGCGCGGGAAAAGTGGATCAGAAAGACGTAATCCTGCTTGAGGTAATGCAGAAACGCTTCGGGCGGCAGCGTGCCGTCGCCCAAGCCCTGAACAAACGCGTGACGGGTATAGGCGTGCCAGACGGGGGTATTATCCCGCCAAGCCGCAAAGGTTTTTCCGTAGGTCATTCTGCCCCCAGATCGACGGCAAGTGCCGAGACAGGGCGCGTGCCGTCGACCAAACCGCTTTCGGCAAGAAACGCCTCGAACCGCGTGTAGCGGCCTTCATCCAGCGCTTCGGGGCGCAGGGCAAAGCGCGGCAGTGTGTCGACCCATGCCTTTGCGTTCAGTTCATCGTCCAGCTCAGGCGCGTAGCCTTTGAACAGCTCCCAAGACGCGTCTGGGTTGTTCACGATGTACTGCGTGGCCAGTTCTGTGGCGCGCAGGAAACGGCGGACCTGCCCCGCATCCATCCGGTCGGGGTTCGCCACATAGATTAGCTCGTCATAGGTCGGTACGCCTTCTTCCTCGACATAAAAACAGCGGCCCTCAACGCCCTCAATCTCCATCTGGTTCAGCTCGAAATTGCGGTAGGCCCCGATGACCGCGTCAACCTGACCCGACATCAGCGACGGGCTGAGCGAGAAGTTCACATTGACCATCTCCACATCATCCAGCGCGACGCCGTGGCGGCCGAGCATCGCGCTTAGAACGGCCTCTTCCACACCCGCAACAGAGAAGCCGATCGTGCCGCCCTTCAGCTGGCTGATCTCCTGAATGGGGCCGTCTTTCAGAACCAAGAGGCAGTTCAGCGGTGTTGCCACTAGTGTGCCGACGCGGATCAGCGGCAAACCTTCGGCCACATGCAAATGCTGACTGGGTTGATAGCTGACGGCAATGTCGCCTTGGCCAGCCGCAACCAGTTTCGGCGGCGCGGACGGGTCAGCGGGGGGAATGATTTCGACCTCAAGGTCTTGGTCGGCGAAATAGCCCAGCTCTTCGGCCACGATGATCGGGCCGTGATCGGGGTTAATGAACCAGTCCAGCAGTAAGGTCATCTTGTCTTGGGCCAGCGCAGGTGACGCGACCAATAGGGCCGCTGCCGTGATGAGGTATTTCATAGGGGTCTCCTTAGTTTCCCAGCGCGAGAAGTTTGATCTCGCCCTGCCAGTGTTGTGAAAGCCGGTCCGCCGCCTGCCAGGCGCGCAGGCCCGACCGACAGGCCAGAACGGCGCGTTGGTTTTTGTCTGGTGTGGGGCCATGTGGCCCAAAGTCGGTTACGGCATGACGCGTCGCGTACGGCAGGTCCGGGCCGGGTTCGCCTCGCGCGCGCAGGTCGATCAGAAAATCGCTTGAGGTGACGTTAGTCGGAGCAATGAAAGCAGGGTTGGGCGCGGGATCATCGGCTGTGTCAAAGCGGAACCCGCCGAACCGCAGCGTGGTGGCGTCGTAGGTCACAAGCTGACCCAAGCCGCGCATATCACCCGTCAGGATCGCCATCGCCATTTGGGCCTGAAGGCTGCCGATGACACCGACGCTTGGCCCCAGCACGCCGTCTGTGTCGCAAGATCCAAGCTGGTCCGGTAGGTCCGGAAACACGGCCCGCAGCCCCGGCTTGCCGCCGCAAAAGCCACCGACATAGCCGTCGCGCCCCACCACGCTGGCGCTGATCAGTGGCTGGCCCGTAAGCAGGCAATGATCGGACGCGATGTAGCTGACCGCGAAACTGTCGGCGCAATCCAAGATCAACGACATGCCCTCAGCAAGGGCTGCGATGTTTGAAGGGTCAACGCGCTGGTTCACAGGGGCGATTGTTGTGTCAGGGTTCAACGCGCTCATCGTGCGCGCGATCACATCAACCTTTGGCTGGCCAATATCCGTCTCACAAAACAGCGTTTGGCGGTGGAGATTGGACAGGCTTACGACATCTGCATCCGCGATGCGAATATGTCCGACACCCGCGCCCACGAGGTATTGCATCACCGGGGCGGCCAAACCGCCGCCACCGATCACAAGGACGCGGGCCCCCGACAACAGGTCCTGTGCGCCATCCCCCAAGACCGCCATTTGTCGGGCGTAGCGGCTCATCCGCAAACCTCAAGCCAGTCCCTAATGCGGCCCTCTGGATCATCGTGCAACGTGATGTCCGTCACGGCTGAGACCACGTCCGACCCGGCCTCAAATGCCCCCGGCGCGCGCTCGGTGCTCATCCCGCCAATAGCAACCAGAGGGATGTCCCCCACAAGTGCCTTCCACACGCACAGCTTTTCAATGCCCTGTTGATGCCATTTCATCTTTTTCAGTATCGTCGGGTAGATTGGGCCAAGGGCTATATAGTCAGGCTGCAACGCCAGCGCGCGGGCCAGCTCGGCCTTGTCATGGGTAGAGATCCCCAGCTTCAGACCCGCAGCCCGGATCGCCGTAACATCCGCCTCGTCAAGGTCTTCTTGGCCCAGATGCACCCAGTCACAGCCCAACTCAATTGCCAGCTGCCAATGGTCATTGATCACCAGCACCGCACCATGGGCCGCGCAGAGGTCACGGGCCTCGCGCAGCTGGGCACGGAGGTCCTCCTGAGGTTTGTCCTTCAGGCGCATCTGCACCAGCTTGACCCCCAAAGGCAGCATCCGCCGCAGCCATGCCACATCGTCGAAAATCGGGTAAAAACGCGGCAGGGTCATAGCATGGCCTTTCCAAAGACAGGGGTCGACGGCGCGGCCATATCGCGCGCGTCCATCGGATCGGCGTGTGCTGCCAGCGCACCAGCTTCAACCGCAAGGCCAAAAGCCTGCGCCATCGCGGCAGGGTCACCTGCCTTTGCAACGGCGGTGTTCAGCAAAACCGCGTCATAGCCCAGTTCCATCGCGTGAGCGGCTTGTGATGGCAGGCCAAGACCCGCATCGACGACCAAAGGAACGTCTGGGAAATGCGCCCGCAAGCTGCGCAATCCGTAGATATTATTCAAACCCAGCCCCGTGCCGATAGGGGCACCCCATGGCATCAACACTTTGCAGCCGACCTCAACCAGGCGTTCGCAGAGCACCAGATCTTCGGTGCAATAGGGAAAGACCTCGAACCCGTCCTCGGCCAGCTGTGCCGCCGCGTCGACAAGGCCGAACGGGTCCGGTTGCAGCGTGTCCGCATGGCCGATGACCTCCAGCTTGATCCAGTTGGTGTCAAACAGCTCCCGCGCCATCTGCGCTGTGGTCACGGCCTCGCGGACAGAATAGCAGCCTGCAGTGTTGGGGAGCACCGCAACGCCCAGATCGCGGATCAATGCCCAGAAATCCTGCCCCGCCTGCTCGCCGCCTGCTTCGCGGCGCACGGACACCGTCGCGATCCCTGCGCCGGAGCGGCGAAACGCCTCCGCCAGAACCGCAGGCGACGGATATTGCGCAGTGCCCAGCATCAGCCGGGACGTCACTTCGGTGCCGTAAAACGTAGGCATTTTATCCTCCTTGTCGGGGGGCGACGATTTCCACGCGGTCCCCATCCTGCAAGCTGTGATCGACGCGCTGATGCTTGGGCACGAAGGCCTCGTTGACGGACGTGGCCACCTTGGCATCGCCTTTTCCAAGCTCGTCCAGCAGCGCCACCAGCGTGGGCGCGCCGGTCTCAAGCGTCTCACCGTTCACGATGATCTTCATACCAAACCTCCGGTATCTTGCCGTCCAACACCAAATCCGCCGTCATCTGCGCCAAGGCAGGTGCAAGCAGGAACCCGTGCCGGAACAGGCCATTTGCATAAATCACATCCCTGATCCGCCGAATACGAGGCTGGTTGTCGGGAAAGGCGGGCCGGGCATCGACGCCGACCTCCAGCAGCTCTGCCTCACCAAAAGCGGGGTGCAGGGCGTAGGCCGCATTCATCAGTTCCATGACAGAGCGCAGGGTAGCGCGGTTCCGCTCGCCTGTTTCAATCTGGGTGGCACCCAGCATGAACACCCCGTCGCCGCGCGGCACAATATAAAGTGGAAACCGTGGGTGAAGCAGCCGAACGGGCCGCGACAGCGTGACATCAGGGCAGCGCACCACAAGCATCTCGCCTTTGACGCCGCGCAAATCCGTCAGCGTGTCACGCGCCGCAAGGCCGCGGCAGTCAATTGCCTGACCTGTGATCTCATCGCTAAAACGCACGCCCTGTTTCGCAAGCCTCGCATGCAAAGCCGTCAGGGTCGCGCGCGGGTCAAGATGCCCCTCATCTGCCAAAAAGAGCGCCTTGGAATAGCGCTCCGCAAGATACGGCTCCTGCTCGGCGACCTGCCCTTTCGACAGGGTGGCCGCACTTGGCGCACGCCGTGCAAAGGTTGCCAGATCGCTTTGGTCTCGGTTGAGCGCGACAACCAGCGTGCCCTTGTGACACACGGACGCCCCTTGGTTTTCCCACCACCCGGCGGCCTTGCGGCCTTGGCGCACGATCTCAGGCTCAGCGCTGACCCCTTCGCAATCAGGCGCCAGCATGCCGCCTGCCCACCACGAACAGGCATGATCGCCGGGCGCGCCTTTTGGATCGATGACCGTAACCTGAGCGCCGCGTGACGACAATTCCGCAGCTATGGCAAGACCACACACGCCACCGCCAATGATGGTGAAAAGACTGCTCATTTCCATAACGCGTGAAAGTGGTGAACCGGCCCATGGCCTTGCCCGACATTCAATTCATCCGCATGCAAGATCGCCTGATGCAGCCACCTATGGGCCCGCTCCACGGCATCGCTCAATGCCATTCCCTGCGCCAACCCCGCTGTGATGGCAGAGGAATAGGAGCATCCCGTGCCGTGTGTGTTGCGGGTGTTCACGCGCGGGGCCACAAACTCCTGCATGCCTGTGTGCGAGACAAGCTGATCCGTGCAAACCGCCCCATCCGCATGCCCGCCCTTCATCAAAACCGCGTTGACGCCAAGCTCCAAAAGCGCGCTCGCCTGTGCGTCGGCGCTGCCTTCGCCGACCAGTTTCGCAGCTTCAGGCAAGTTCGGCGTCAGCAGGGTGGCGCGGCCAAACAGCAACGACGCCAACGCGTCAATCGCGTTATCGGCCAGCAACGTGTCCCCTGATTTGGCGACCATCACCGGGTCCAGCACAATCGGCCCATCGTAGTCAGCCAGCGCATCCGCCACCGCTGCGATCAGCGAAGGCGTACCAAGCATTCCGATCTTGATCGCGTCAATTTCGATGTCATCCAGAACGGCCCTGATTTGCGCCACAACCACGTCGTCGGGTACCGGGTGAATGGCCGTCACGGCTTGCGTGTTCTGCGCGGTCACCGCCGTCACCACAGAGGCGCCATAGACGCCCATCGCCGAAAACGCCTTAAGGTCCGCCTGAATACCAGCCCCGCCACCGGAATCGGACCCTGCAATCGTCAACGCCTTAGCCACCATGTCGCAGCCCCTTGGTTCAGGGATCAGGAGGGCAACGAGGGGAAAGGCCAATGCGGATGAGCGCTCCGCAAGCTGTTCCCTCCGCCGGTCCTAACCGGTTCAGGTTCAATGGGTTCGCAGCGTGTGCATCTCAGCCCCGATAGGGCACCCCAACAGTTGAGCCTCTATGGTTAGATTGATCGCGTATATACGTCAAATGGATAAATGATCTCAGGCGACCTGTTCTGACTGTTTCCGAAATTGGGCTGTGAAAGAGGTGGTGAGCCGCGACTATAGGCTCTCCCCCAAGCGAGGCGAAACAGCTTTCTATCGGCGGTATGGATGACCGCTTTTTGCATGCCCTAACAACGCAAGTCCTTTTGCCCCTGCAGCGATTTTCGCGCTGCGAGCGCACGCAGCACAAAAATCGAAGTCACAATGTGGGCTCTTTTTCCTGTTTCGCTGCATTGTGCGCGAAGGTCCGGTTTTCAATTTTGGGTGAGTTAATCACGCCCTTGCCGACCACCCCGCCAGGCTAGGCTAGCCTCTTTGCCCTATAGACCAAATGCAGATGGCCCTTGAACCACTTGCTCCGTCCACAGAAGACAACTACGCTTCAAAACAGCCGGAGGATTGGTCCATTGGCTTTTGGTTTCAAGTCCAGTTGCAACAACAAATGGAGGATTATCGCTATGGATAATCGGTTCGCTTACATGCGCAAATACCTTGGGTTTTCCCAAAAAGACGCATCCAACATTTTTTCCACTCGGCTCGATACGATCAAGAAATGGGACAGCGATAAACTGCTAGTGCCGGGTCCGGTTTTGGAGGAACTGTATGATCATATACGGTTCACGAATGATATGGTTGTCGAGTTTTGCGACGAGCGCCAAGCGGAAGATGAAGACGAGGGGATCGACGAAATCTACCTGCGCACCTTCACAGTTGAAGGTCTTGCCGAGCAAGGCTTGCCGCCCTCCCTTGGTTGGCAAGATCACGTCATTGGTGCAATTATCGGTCGTCTTGCTTCCATCCACGTCTACGGCGCGGATAAGCTGCCAGAACATCATGACCCCGACTATCATTGGTATGAGTATTGGGGCCTTGAGCCAGTAAAGAAGCCAACAGAATTTTTCACCATCCAGGACGAAGCATTGTTCGCGAATGAACTTGCAAAAGCTGTTGAGGGTAACCAATGGCAAGTCGAATTTGACCCAAATGAGAACTACTACTTGATCGGGTTCCGAACTAAATCAGTCTCCAATGCTACTCGCCATATCTGGATCAAAGCTGTTCGCGCTGGTCGTGGTTCGGAACTTGTGGAACGCTTCGCTGACGAACCGTTACGATATTGCGATTCATTTGGCGAAGATGCCCCATACATCGAAGGACCAAACAAAACCAAAATCCCTGTCGGTTTTGCGTCCGGCCATGACGATGACACCATTGATCCGCATACACTTGCCGAGACACTTTTTGCCGCCCTCGCAACATCCTACCCAACCGAAGGCGCTATGCGTGAGGCGTGCCGCGACCGATATGCGGCACTGGTCGGTGCTGAAGAAGGATACATAGCTGATTTCCTGAACGATTGGGCCGTGAAGGACACTCGCTTTGTATCTCACAATTTCATCGCTGCCCTGTTTTTTGAAACCCAAAAACAGACCGGCTTAACGTTGCACCCCGAAGCTATGGTTGAACTATGCTCGATACTCGCCAAGTCGGAGCCGTCGATACGCAACATGGATCACGAAGTTGTTGTGATCGACATGGGCGAAATGGTGTTCACTATCAGGCTCGATCTACGCGACGTTCTTTCCCAATCGGGTGATGGCAGAGACTTTCACACCGAAGCAAGCAAAGCCCTTGATATTATCCAAGCGTCAATCGGAAACGATGGTCTGACCCGTATAGAGCCGTTCAGCACCATCGAAATCGAATTTACTTCGGACGACGCAGAAGGATAGGACACCTACCTTTATCTTCCTCGAAATAATCCTCGGCGGAGCGCCACTGGCGCGGGGGCAGATAGCCCCCTTCGTAGCTTGCCTTCGGGATCGGTATTGGTACAATAAAGCATTATTGACCGATTGGGAGTGGATTGAATCTTGCCGTTGAACCCGCCAGAAACACCCAATGTATTAACAGAGGTCGCATTGAAACAGCGCCTTGAGACGGGTTCGAAACTCATCATTACATGCAACGTATCGCCAACGCGCAAAGCATCATCATGGTTTGGAGTTTGGAGGAGGCACGCAGAACATTCCGATGGGACTACGCAAATGTTGGTCACGGCGCGCTCCAGGATGGCAGGTGAAATTTCCATTCGTGAGTTCAAAACCGTGACGGGAATCGTATCTTTTCTGACCGACTGCGGTTTCACCAAAATTTCCTTCCCCGTGGTTGAGGGCGATACCGTGAGACTTCCGCTGGATACTTAAATCTAAGCATACCCAGCAGTAAGTCTGGTGGCCAATGTCCCGCCCCGTCGGGCGAGCAGCGCGTTACCCACAATCCCGACACTTCGATGTTCAGTGTCTTCATTTACTCCGCCGCGCGACCAAGAACTTCTTCGGCCCATTGGTTCAGGCTTTTGCCAGACAACTCCGCCGCGAGTGCCGCCTTGCGGTGTACCTCGGGATCGACGCGAAACATGACTTGACCCGAGAATGCTTTTTGCGGCTCCTTGCCGACCTTTGCGCAAGTCTCAACGTAGTCTTCAACCGCTTCATGAAAGGCTTCCCGCAACGCCTCAACCGTGTCAGCATGAAAGCCAATACCATCACTGATACCGGCGAGACGGCCTGTGAAAATGCCATCTTCATCATCATACTCTATGCGGGCCGAATAGCCTTTGTAGGTCATAATATTGGTCATGGCGTTACTCCGATCCGTTCCAAGAATGCGCGAGCGGCGCGCACCTGATAGCGTTTGGCTTCCTTGGCAGGGTGTGGGCAATGAAACGTCGCAACCACAGAATCAATATCATGCTCCGTTGAAATATTTGGCAAAAACAAGCCATTGATCCCTCATGAGTTTACGAGATCGCGGTGGTGCAAATGGCAGCAAACTCAGTTGACATCACGACCTAACCGCGAATACCACTTCGAACCGACTTTTGATTGAACCGGTCTTCAAAGTATGTCCGGAAGATTTCATTTTCTGGATATTCTAGAGGTGCTTTCCAAACCGCACCAAGGCGCCCAACAAGTCCTGCAATCCAATCTGCAGCCTGCATCGTTTGATAGCGGTGACTTTCGACCTGGAACGGTGGCTCAATTAGGCAGCGCCTAGGCTCGGCTGGATTGTACATCGCTATGGCAGCCTCGGTAATCAACGCGTCACGCTGATCATGCTCATCAAGCGTCAGAATGAAATTTTCATTCGGATCACAGTCTTCCTCACAGTGCTGGTTTAGGCGCTTGATCGCCTCTCTCAACACAATGCGATATAGTTGGTTCGGATTATGTTCTCCTGGCGGGTGAGGTTTTGTACCGCCGACATGAAACAAAAAGCCGCCTAACGTATCAATCTTGTTGAACAATCGGAAGGTGAAACGGCGAAGTTCGGCATATTTTGTAACGTTGGTTACAGTGTAAAGGCTCGCCCCTTTCTTTTCCCAGACCGCCGCATGCTGCCCTGCCCGAGCGATTTCAAAGGCAAGGAGCTCCTGTTTGCGTTGAAAAAACCAAGTCCCGAACCCGCGTACCTGGTCAATCGGTAACGCGAATCCGGCTAAACCAAAGACAGGACTATCATTGTGACGTGGATCTGTTCGGCTAACGTATGGTCCGATGTGTCCAAATTCGTCCAAATACACTATGTAAGTCAAACATATCTCCACAAACACGAAAACCCACGCTTACGCGTGGGCCTCGGAAAGAGGGCAATACAAGCTTGCGCCTCATCCTTTACATGAGGGTTCAGCGTTCCAAAGTCAAGCTTTTTGAAGTCTGCGAGGGACAACCCGCTTCAATTTTGAAGCGCTATGAGTGCGCCAACACGCTTTTGTGACCCCGACCAGAGGCACAGTCTTGACTGCAACCACGGACGACATCGGCTCGAACGTAGCGAGAGACAACTATTGCTGCCCCCAATAGACATAGAGCATTCTTGGGTCGACCAACTCAGGCTTTTTGGTGAAATCGATCCCGCGGCTAAAAACATTCGAACCGTCGGAATCTGTAGTATACTCCGTCGCACTACCTGCAAAAATCAAGCCATTGATCTCGCATGGATTTACGAGATCGAGTTAGTACAAATATCAGAAATCTAAGGCGACTTCAGTCCCTTAGCCAAGAGGCCCTATCACTTAAGGCGGGGCTTGACGGGGGCTATGTTGGCCAGCTCGAACGTTCGAAGTACTCCACGACCATCGCAACCTTGCAGAAGTTAGCTTTGGCACTTGATGTCGATCCATCTGAGTTGATCGAACCAATTTTGATCACCCCCAGTATGAGAGCAAAAACCGTCAATGACGAAACCTCAGATGATCCAAAGGAGTCTGGACGCTCACAGCTGCTTGCTGCGCCATTTCAAGAAGGGTTTGAGCATCGTCAGGGCAATCTTTTCCTCGTACTGATCGACTATCGCTGGAATGACGGATCAACCGTTCGCCGTTGGCTGGTCGATCCTAAGAAGGTCGACTTGTCTGCCGTCATCCTCAAACCTTGCACACCGCTTTAATCAACGCAGATCCCTGCTCAGTATGAAAACCAATCTGAATGGCCCATATTTCCTTCATAGTCGCCATATTCGACCATGATATCGCGTGAGTAGAAGTTCCCAAACCTCCGCCCAACGGGCAGCAAAATGGTTTGGCCGCTCTCGGACACAAATGAACTCGGCCAACGGCTGTGAGATCCGTAAACCCGCGCGATGTATCGGCAGGTTCTGTTTTCGCGGTCACAGGATCGAATACTCCAATCCCACTGCCTCGGGTCATCTCGCGGCGTGTAGGACCGACCTGTGAACCAAATCACATGGGTGCGATTGAGCCATTCGTATTCTGGCAGGTTCGTATCAACCTCGCCTTCCCCACCCGGACCACCAAGCTCAACGGGCACTGCAGCGAAGGTGCAAATCCCAAAAGGCGGTCGGCTGGGCCACGGGGTGATGCGGCGGATCATAGTGCGATAAGCTCGCGCGCAGACCGCGCTCGGAGGAAATCCACCCGCCATACAGAGCATAATCGCACAGTCTATATCGTAGGCCTGCGCCTTCTGGGGCGAACTGAGCGTCGTCAAAACACCAAAGAATGCTGACAAAATAAGTCGTTTCATCGGAGACTCCTTTGCTAGGTTTCATCCTATGGTTTAGCATTTTGTTAAATTCTGCAATATATCATATTGACTCAATGTGTCTTTCCGCTTGTACTGGGTCGGACTAGAAGGACTCTCAGGGGGAGAGTCCAAATGCCGATAGCGCGCAATCAAATCTTGATCACACTTGATGGGGTCAAAGACCTTCAAAAGAGGGAAGTTGCATTCCGCTGCCGGTATGAACTCGTGGGGTTCACGGACGATGGCAAGCCGCGCTACCAGTGCATTTACCTACGTGACGGTGAACCGGAAGCCATTCTTGTGTCCACACGGATCACACCGCTCGGCCCGGAAGCACGGTACTTCAACATCTGGCCGGGGCTTTTTAAACACCATCTTGAATTTGGCGACGGGCGCGATTTGCGCTTTGATGCTGACTACAGCATTTCCCTCGAAGGCAACGGCTGACGTTCTAGCGTTTCGCGCGGACGGTTCGGCTACGGCATCTGGGTGGACGTTTCACGGAGCACGTCCTAACTGGGCCACTTCAGAAGATACTGTTGAAGCAGAACCTGTTGCCGTTGCACCAATTGCGCCTGCGGCGGGAGCCTCTGCCCAAGTTCTCGCACTCATTCATCAGACGGCCAACCGCCACCAAAACAATAGGGCCATCGCGCGAGCTGGCCTTTCAACACGGGACTGGCAAGTCTTGTTTCAGGCGATGATTGAAGCGGAGAGCAGCTACAATCCCACTGCCATCAGCCCAAAGGGTGCCTATGGGTTGGGCCAACTGATGCCTGCAACGGCGCGCGAGCTTGGGGTGGATCCGCGTGATGTCTCCCAAAACCTTGATGGCGCAGCACGCTACTTGCTCGCACAATTGGCAGAATTTCGCAGCGTTGATCTGGCCTTGGCTGCCTACAACGCAGGCCCGCATCGTGTTGAGCAGTACTCAGGTGTGCCCCCGTTTTCCGAAACACGCACCTACATCGCACGCATCCACGACATTCGTGAACGGCTGTCGGGCGGAACTTCACAGCCAGCGCCAATCCGCGTCGCCAACACGGCACCAACACGCGCCCCAGTCATTATCGACCTGAACTGATCAAGGACATTTTCATGCCAAGACACCACTCACGATACCTGCCACTGATGGCCGCAGCCATAGCGCTCGCCGCCTCCCCTGCCTTCGCGCAAGACTTGTCACCTATTCAAACGATGCTGGAAACGGTCGAAGCCGCACTCACGGGACCAATTGGCATTGCCGTGGCCACACTTGCAGTCATTGGGACAGGCTTCATGTGCATGATGGGACGGCTGAACTGGGGATGGTTTGCCTCTGTGATCATCGGGATCGTGCTGATCTTCTCAGCGGGCACCATCGTAGATGGGTTCACTTGAACCGATGGCGGAACGATCCCCCCTTTTCCTCGGCCTTGCGCGGCCACCCAAGTATCTGGGTCTCCCTGTCGGATATCTGGTGGTCTTGGCCATGGGGGTCGTTCTGCCGTTTATCTGGACGAAATCTCTGATCTTTTTCCTGATCGGGATTATCGCCTACCCCGTTCTTTGGTTTGTCGCGGATAAAGAACCTCATTTTTTTGAGGTGCTGCGCATCTCTTTCGGCACTGTTCGTTCCACCAAAAACCGCACTTATCACGGGGGTGATAGCTTTGGCGCTTGATGGTGGAACTCTGAGCAGAAATGGCCCTGCAGTACATGAAGCGGGTGGATCAGGCTTTGCCCGTGAAAGCTACCTTGCGGAGCACCTGCCCTATTTTGCTTTGGCAACGGACGATGTGATGGTTCTGCGCGAGGGTGATCTCCTCGCAACCCTTCGCCTTGATGGCCTCAACCCGATGACAACCGAAGATGATCGCCTTGATGCGCTCAAGCGCGCGGTTGCAGCAATCGTCGCCCAAACCGGGAACGCGTTTGGTTTCTACATTCACCGTGTTTCTGTGCCGCAAGACTTGGACCTTAAGCCGGTTGAGGGCGATACCTTCGCATCCCATGTTGATGCCCGCTGGGCCGCCCATATCAAAGGGCTGCGCCCTTCAAAGCGGCAGATGTATCTCAGCGTCATACGCCGGCCCAATCTCGCGGCACGCATCCCGTTCTTGCGTGCACTCGCCCGCAAAGCTTGGGTAAAAGATCGCACGGCGCGTGTCCAAGAACTTAATGAAGTGATGGGCTTCTTTGCGGTGGCCCTCTCTTCGGCAAACCCTGTTCGCTTAACAAAGACGGGCGGTGAATGGCTGGGGTATTTGAATACGCTCAACGCGGGGAGCTTTTCACCTATTGCATTTGGTCAAAGCCCCCTGCCCCTATCTCATACCATCAGTGATTGCCGCGCGACGTTTGATGGCGATGTGGTCACTGTTACCTGTGCCACAACGGGTGCCGTCAAATATGGTGCCCTTTTCAGCATCAAATCCTATCCTGCACTGACAGATGTGACGCTCCTTGATGCCTTGGACCTGCCGCTCGATATCGTGCTGACCAATTCCTTTAGTCCAATCCCGAACAACATCATGGCCGAGCGCATCCAACGGATCATCAGACAGATGCATGCTTCTGATGATGCGGCCGTTTCTTTGCGTGATCAGCTAGCTTTGGCCGCAGACGATCAAGAAGCCGGACGCATCGCCTTTGGCGACCATCACCTTTCCATTGCAGTCTATGCGCCTGATCGCGATACGCTGGAACGCGCCGCAGCGCAGATCAAACGGGTCGGCCAAGAAATCATGGCTGTGATTGTGCGTGAAAACATGGCCCTCAAAGCCACGTACTTCGCGCAAAGCCCGGGCAACTTTGGCTACCGCGCCCGCAAGACGCCGATCTCCTCAACCAACTTTGCTGATTTTGCAGCCCTTCACGGCAGCGTTGAAGGGCGTAGCAATGACAAAAGCCCATGGGGCCAGAGCATTGCCGTCCTGCCAACAGTCGGCACATCAGGCTATCGCTTCAACTTCCACGAAGCGGGTTCTGCAGGCAAAGAACCTACTGTGGGCCACACACTGGTTTTAGGCCGCACGGGAACTGGCAAAACATTGACGACTGCCTTCCTCACCGCGCAAGCGCAACGGATCGGCGCACGCTTGTTCTTCTTTGACAAAGATCGTGGCTTGGAAATGGCAGTCCGAGCATTGGGTGGTCGCTACAATGAAATCCGCGCAGGCGTCCCGACGGGTCTGAACCCGCTTGCCTCTGAAATCGATGAGCGCGGGCGCGCTTGGTTATCTGATTGGTTGGCCACCTTGATCACGCGCAGCGGTGCCCTTTCGGGTGAACAGTCACGCCATATCCAAGGTGCGGTAACACAGAATGCCGACGCGGGCGTAGCTCTACAACGCTTTGCCAGCTTTGAGACATTGTTCCAGTCTTTGGATGATGATGGCGAGCTGCAATCCCGCGTCGCAGAATGGGCCCCTGGCGGGCGATTTGGCTGGGTCTTTGATGAACCAGACCGCGGGCAAAGCCTCGATCTTTCGGGCGACATTGTCGGGTTTGATATGACAGAGATCCTCGACATGACAACCGAGCGTATGGCGGTGCTCTCCTACATTTTCCGCCAAATCGAACGCGTTGTTGAGGACCGCCGCCCCACGATCATCGTCTTAGACGAGGCATGGAAGCTGCTGGATGATCCTTACTTCGGCGCACGTCTGGAAAACTGGCTCGTGACCCTGCGCAAAATGAACTGCGTCGTGATCATGATGACGCAGTATCCCAGCCAGTTGCGCGACAGCCGCGTTGGCAAAACCATTGTTGAAACTGTCCCGACGCAGATCCTGTTCCCTAACGACCGCGCCACCGTGGCCGATTACGATTTCTTGCGCGTGAACGCCAAGGAAGCTGCATTGCTCGTCCAACCCACCATTGGCCAACGCATCGCACTGGTGCGCTCCGCAGGCGACAGCGTCTTTGTCGATG
>Ga0209095_1000381_pt1 | contig 27166 bp, 29 predicted proteins | sample COGITO_mtgs_1104_3_FD_184795 | JGI IMG/M metagenome (GOLD analysis project Ga0209095, IMG submission 184795) | Pelagic marine microbial communities from North Sea - COGITO_mtgs_110404 (SPAdes) (version 2) | ecosystem: Environmental > Aquatic > Marine > Epipelagic ... | reverse complement strand
ACACTTTTTCTGCACCTTTCATCAACGCTACCAAAACTTCATCCATATCACAATAGATGGCTGGCAATTCGTCTTTACTTGCCTCCATCATTTGTTTTAAATTTTTCATTAATTCAATTTCCTAATTTCTACCCATTTGTACCGCTATTATAACATTGTTTAGAAATAAAGTCAATTGCTAATCTTTCATTTCAGGTTCAATAGTAACTTTAGTTGTAGGTTTACCTGTCATAGTTTTATTTTCTTTTTTAGGTGCATCATGCGAGTAACCCATATCTTTCATTCGTAGATGGTCAGCCATAGTGTTTGCCTTATAACCTTTACCAGTTTTAGGATCATACATCATGTGAGGTTTAAACTCATCTGCTTCTTTGATAAAAGGATTATGTCCTTCATCAACACTCCACATCTTGGCAAGTGCTTCACGCATGGTGTCATTTTTCTTATGCATTACACCAACTGTTTTATCCCAATCTTCTTTAGATTGGCCTGGAGTTACTTCTAATGTGTGTTTTGTGCGTTCTGGTGTTCCAAATTCATAGTTTTCTTTTTTGTAATCTTCTACTTTATATGTTTTACCAGAAACAACAAAAGTCTTTTCACCTTTTTCTTTTGCAGCATTGAGTGCTCCAGTAAATGCATTACCTTCGTCTTTAGACATTGCTTTAGAAATTGCTTTGCGTCTTTTGTGTAAAAACTCGTCAGAACTATCTACATCACCATCATTGTCAATGTCTTTATCTTTACGATCATCAAACTTTTTCTTAACAGCAGTTTTATTTACTGGATCAAGTTTTTCTTCAAGTTCACTACCACCTACGGCCTTAATTGCTTCCTCAAGGCTACCTGTTTTTGTATCAAAATATGCCATCTTTATTTCCCCTTTATAGCATTGAGTAAGCCCGTATATGACTTAGCGATTGTTGTTTGAAACTTCATTTTATCTTGAGGTTTCATTTTACTGTGTACATCTAATGCTTTCTGTGCGATTGCAGCTGGAACTTTTTGTTTTCCACTTGCAAATTCTACATCTTTCTTTCCATTCATATCAACGGACTTTTTAAGTTGCAAAATAATATTCTTTGCAGCTAGTGCTACATCTTTTGATGATGCATCGTCATCAATATCAGCAGGATCAATGAGTTCATTGATTGGTACTTCAATACCTTGACTTCCTAAAATTCTTGAAATGCCACTTGCATAAGCTTTCATAGTATCAAATTCAGTTCCTTCTTCTAAATCTACTTCTTCTTTATACATGTTAAGTTCATATCTTTTGTTATCAAGATTAGCAACTTGAACTTGAATTGCTTTCTTGCCATCTGTTCCAACTAAACGATAAGAGTTTGTCTTACCAGAAGATGGTTTCTTTGGCCCAGTAGCAACTTTTCTATCAATTTCTTTAGGGTCAACAGTGATACCAAACTTTTTCTTTGCAAAGGCATATGAGTGTTGCATTGCATCAGAGAATGATTTGTGATATAGTTCGTAACCAGTAGAAGACTTTGCTTCGTCAAGTTCAGCAGACTCTTTGAAAGGATAACCAAACAACTTATCAGCTGCTTTCATACCCAAAGGTCTCTTCAGTTTGACTATCTTCAAAGTGTTCTTATCTTTAATTGACATAGGTGGGCGTTCAGCAGAATTCTTAGACTGTTTTATTTGTGCTTCACTAGACGCCATTGAAACAACTTCATTGCGGTCAGCGGTGTCAATAAGAACATGCGAAATCTTAATTGCTTCGTCAAGTTTAACTTCTTCTTTCTTAGGTTTTTCTCCTCTTTCTTTCTTGGAGATTGCAATTGCAGCTTGTTGTGCAGGAGATACAGCTTCGTTTTCAACACTTTCTAATGCTTTTGCTCTTTTAGCACCATTGTAGAAATTCATTACGTCTTTTATCTCTCTACCTATGTCAGCACCTCTTTTTGCAGTAATAGTTAGCATACTACCCGATACATCTACTGTATGACCTTTTTTTTCTAAGTCTTTTTTTGCTTTCAACATATCGGTCTTATTTCTTTTATCAAACTCTACACTTACCTTTTTCATTTCATCAAGTTCAACTTCTTCTGATACAGATGGAACTAAAAGATAATCTCTCATCTTGTTCATACTAGAAGATACAACTGCAAGTTTGTTTGTCCACCATGAAGGAAGGGAATCTTCTGGATTCATAGTTTGTAGTTTCTGTAACATGTCTTGTGCATCTTCAATAGTAGTTTTGCACTGACGAATAGCAGAGGAGACATCTTGATGACCATCCTCATCAATTTGTGCATTTTCTTGTAAAGGAGCCCAAGTTGTTTTTCTTGGTTTCATTTTACTTGGATCAAACGCTCTCGCTTTCTCCAATAATTCTGACATTCTGACTCTACTCATTTTTATTATCCTTTCATTAAATCTGTTACAGATTTTTTAGACCAAAACTTGCAAGACCAATATCCTGCTGTAGTTTTATCTTTTTTCTGATCGCAATTATGTCTAGCTCTAAATGCTTTTCTTCTTTCTGGGTCATCTCGTTTGATTTCCATGTTTGGATCACCAAATTCTACTTTGACCACATTGCCTTTATCGTTTTTAACATAAACTTTGTATTTCTTAACATCGCCTTTTGTAGGATTATTAAGTTCTTTACCGCTATTCTTGTCTGTTTCTGTTATTTCACCCCAACTATTTAGGGATTCTGATTGGTTGACATCAAAGTCAGCCTTTAATTCTTTTGGTAGTTTACCCATAGCAACTAGTTTGTTAACATATGTCATCAAAGCTTTTGCATCTACTTTTGTATTATACTGTCTAACTGCTCTACCAGCAAGATGAGCATGTGTTTTTTGTGGTTCGTTTCTTATCAAATTTGCATAGGTTTTAACAAGAGCGTCATAGTGTTTTGGATGAGTCATTTTGTAAATTTTATCAAATGCCATTTTTGCAAAAGTTTTTTCATCTATGCAATCATCACAACAATCTTCTGCTGTTGTTTCTTCTGGAACACAATTAGGAACTTGTTTTCCACCTTTTGTTTTCATACCGACTTGCTTGAAACCATCCCAACAAGGATTTTCTTCGTTTGTTTTACTTTTGTCTTCTTCACCAAATGCACCACCAGTTCCTAGAACCTCATGTCCTTTTCGTTTCTTCTTTGGTATCATACCAAAATCTTCACCACGAACTTGTTTTGCAAGGTCAGCATCTGCTTTCCCCCAAGTTCCAGCAGATTTGGTAACAAAAGAATTAACTCTTGCAAATGCCCATTGTTGGGCAGTAGTGCCGGGCCGATGTCCTGTCTTGTATGCAGCCATTCCTCTGTCATATACTTTTTTTAGAATACCATACGGCATACCAGATTTCTTTGCTTTTGTTACAAGTCCTTCAATCTTTTCATCTAACTGATAAAATTCTAGTTCTTCATTTTTTGATAGATATGCAGCAATCGCCATTTCTTTGCGTTTTTCTTTAGACTTACCTTTAAACTGTGGAGAATCAGACTTCTCGAAATCTTTGATATAATCACCCATGTCTGCGTCTTTACCAAGAACTTCATTTATTTTAGAAGTATCGGTTGCCATAAATGGGCCACGCTTTAATGCTTTAAATGATATATTAGTTTCATTACCAAAGATTTCTTTTGGATGAATAATATTAAATGTAACCATTTCAGTTGAGTTGTTAATTTTTACCAACTCCATGTCTATTTCTTTATACACTTTACCTTTAAATTTAAGACCATGTGCAGTTACAAGTTTCTGAACCTTACCACGAGAATTGACTGCTTGTTTTGCTCTTGCTTCATCTATGGGTTTCTCACCAAACATCTGTTTGAACTTTTTGGTATGTTTAGATGGTTTAGTTGTTGCAGATGCATCGCCTGGCGCTGGCCCTGATTTCTTTTTATCAAAGTGTCTTGCACGAGCTTGTTTAGTAGACTTAGCCATGGTATCACCTTCAGCATCTTTTGCATAATACTTTGCTGGTTGAGTACCTTCTCTATCTTTGATATCTTTATCTTGTTTTACTTCATTTCTTAATCTTGGTTCTCTACGATTTTTAGATGGGTCTTCCATTTTCAAATTAGAGGGGTCGTTATTTAGAGGATTATTATCTTTATGTCCTACATCTTTACCCTTTACTGCTTTGTCACCCATAAGTCTACGAGCTTTGTTTCTAGAAGAACGTCTTGCAATCTGTTCTGGTGTTCCTTGATAATTTTCGTATTCTTTTTTGTAATCTCGTTCTACAATATCGTGTAACCAAGTCTTATGTACTTTTCCATCTTCGGATACAAATGTCAAGTAGTTTGTGCCTTTATTAATAACTTTACCTTCGTGACCATGAGCTTCTACAATGTCACCCACATTCCAAAGTTTACCTGTAAGATACAAATCTCTGAGTGTTTCAAAGTCTGTCATCTCACCCATATCTCTTTCTTCACGAATACCTAAATTCTTGCGAACATCATTGTAAAGTTTTAGTGAATCTTTAAAGGTAGATGGAACACCAGTTTTGAATAAATCGAAATCACCATCAGCAGCTGCAGCTCGCATCTTAGATGCAGACATACCAGATACACCTTCTGAATCTGGGTCACGTTCTCCAGCAGATACAACTTTGATATTGTCAAAACCATAAAAACCATGTCTAGAATCTACACCATTGTACTTATTGAGTAGAGTGTTAAACTCTGTAACTCTGTCAGAACCAACAACCATTACAATAGAACGATGTCCTTTTTTATGTAACTCGACAGCTGCTTCCAGAGCAGTTCTTGATTTGCTTACAATTATATTGCTTTTATACTTTGGAAACATTTTCCTCATATATGCAATTTTTAGTGTGTGTGGTAGTGGATCTTTCTTAGCGTTTTGTGAATGTGATGGATAGACGTACATCATAGAACCAGCGTTCTTAGATTGTTGTTTTGCAAGTGCATCTATGAGTTTTTCGTGACCTGTTGTTGGTGGATTAAATCTACCAAAAGTGAATACAGCTGTATCACCACGAGCCTCTACGATATCTCTAAAATTTTTCATTTATCCCATGCCTTTATTGCGGTAAAGTTATTAAACGAGAACTCCATTCTGTCCACTAGTTTAACAGCACCACCACTAACCCTATCAATCGCAACATAACCCTCTGGGTTAGTTACTTTAAATCCATTTGCGGTCTTGATAAAAGTATTTGTCAATCCCTTTACACTATTTAGTTTTTTTACAATTTGCATTTTTGCATCAACCAAATAATTTTGAAATGTGATTATTTGTATTAAGTTGGTAGTGTGTTTCTTAACTTCTCTTACATATTCTTTCTGTATATTCTTGTATTTATCTTTTCCTTTTACACTCTTTGCTTTATCAATTTGTTTCTGAATTGACATCTCAACCCATTTTTCATATCCTTTTGCATGAGCTTTGGGATTAGTAATCTTTTCTCCAGCACGAACCTTACTGTTATTGTATGTTTTAAGAGATGCACCAGCGATTGCACCTGTCATACTTTCCTGTAGATTAAGAAACTTCTTTAGTTGCATTGAGTTAATCTTTTTAAAAGTAGAACCAGTTGCAGAAAGTGCAGCTGTTACTGATTCTGTTTCTTTTGAGTTCATTGTAGCACTACCTGATACATCTTTGTAAGTTGCATCATCCATCCATACTGATGTTGGTTTAGATAATCCTTTAATATCTGCACCAAATGATGCTTTCATATCCTGTAATGCTTTACCTGTGTATGTTGTATGCCATACAATACCAATCTTTGCTTTGTTAATCTGTTTGCCAATATCTGATGTGGGGTCTACAGCATATACGATTGTGTTAGGTTGAAATGTAATGAAAGACTTTCCATCAATTTTTTCATTACCTTTATCTTCTGATGTAAACATCAAGTCGCCTTGAAGTACATCTTTGATACCTAACTTGGAAAACTCTGCAAGTGCTATCTTGAACTTACTATTCAATGAACCAGATAGTCCATCTTCATCAATCTCTGCGTTTGTCTTATAGAGTTTTGGAGTTGCATTAAATACTGATTTTTTTGCAACAAAAAACTTACCATCTTCTGGGTCAATACCAGCGAATATCGCAGGCGCACCATCCCACTTGACAGTCATGTTGATTGAAGACCGAGCATTACCAGCAAGCATATCTCTTAATGAACGTAGGAAGTTGATTGCAGCTCTACCACCATCAACTCCATAGTTAATGATTTCATCTTCTAGATGCTCTAGGTGTAAATTCTTACCACCCTTGTCTTCGTTTAGTTGTTTAAAATTTAACATGATTATTAAAACTCACCATTGGTTCTAATCCCATGAATCTAATTAAAGCTTCCCAAGATTTACTAACAACATTTTTCACTTTTTTCCAAAAACCTTTCATCCAATTCAAAGCTTTATTGATAGCACGTTTAAATATATCCATAAAACCTTCATTGAGTAAGTCACCATTTTGCATTTCTTCCTCAACAATCATTTTAACACCCAATCCAACAGCAGACCAAAAAGTATAATAACCAGTTTTTCCTTTTGGATTTTGTGGAGATTTTAATTGAGATGATGTGCTCTGTGTTGCTTTAAATTTTACATCTGGTTTTACCTGTTTTGCAATTTTCTTTACATAAGCATCGGACATAGTTGTAACTTTATGAATATTAGCAGTGCCTTCATAGTCAGTTACAAGAAAATGATCAGCAGTTCCTAAACTATCTCCAAATTTAATTTTACCTGTCATTGCCTCAAATGTAAATGCTTCTGCAAATGCAGCATTTCCTTTAAAAACTTTTCTCATGTCATCTTTAAACGCATGATGTGCGTCATCTGCGTTTTTTAATATTTCTATTTCTGCAAACTTACCCATTTGTTTTAATTGAGTTTTGTTACCTTTGATACCTAATTTTCTCATATCAGTACTGGGCAAAAGATTATTGATGTGTTTACCCAAATTAGAAACAGCTTCATTTAATGACGTGCCAGATTCTTCAGCAGCAACATAAAAAGTTGCAGAGGCTTCATTAACACCACCAGACATAAGTTGAGCATCACCTGTTTTTAAAGATATTCTTTTGTCACCAATCATAAGATCAGTTTTGGGTGTTAAAGTTGAACCTTTAGCACCAGAGGGAAAATATTGATTCCACCTTTTAGTAGCTGGATATGAATTTTTTGGAAATGCACCCTTACCACTAAGTTTCAAATCAGTAATAATTTTTTTACCAATATCTTCAGAATTAGGAATTAGTTTAGACACAAATGGTTCTCCACCAGCGGCAGAAACTATAACCTTTTCCATATCATAAGCTGCAGTAGTATCGCCCATTACAAGGAGTTTTTTTTCTTCAGTAAATTTTTCTTCGTGTTTAAGTTGACGAATAGATTTTCGTAATGACATACTTCAATGGCTCCATTTACATATAGTTTATATTTATGTACTATTTATAAGAGGTTAAACCTTGAACCCATCATACTTGTGATCTTTAAATTTAGCTCCAAATTTACCTTTGTCAAATACTGGTTCATCATCTTGACCACTATCTACCAAATCCTCTTGTTCTTTATTATCTACATCATACAATCTCATTTTACTTCTGTCAATACCTAAAACGAATCTTTTATTCATAGTAGGGTCATTGTATCTGTTTTTGAGTTGTTTGACTACAATTTGATTGAGGGCATCAAGTTCTTCATTAGAGATGAGAGCAAACATGAAATCTGCTGTTGCTGGTAAACCAAACGATTCAGATGTATCTTCAAGTCCAATGTCTGTTGAACCGAAGCCACTTCTTGTTGTTTGTGTTGCTGACATGATTGGAACATTTGTTTCAACTGCAAGACCTCTAAGTTCTTCTGCAATTGATTTAATGTATGTATAAGAATTAACCTGTGATGCACCCTTCAATCTAGATGATGCACATATATTCAAGTAATCAATAAAAATCATATCTGGTTTAAATGACTTCTTGATAGATAACTCTTTAATCAATCCACGAAAATGTGCAGAGTGAGCAGATGCAGTTGGATATTCTTTAATGATAAGTTGACCATTAGTCTTTTTTTGTATCTTCTTAATCTTGTCTTCAAACATAGTCTTTGGTAAGTCTTGTAAATTCTCCATAGAAACATTTAATAGATTTGCATCAATACGTTCTGCGATGCGTTCTTCTGCCATTTCTAGAGTAATGTACAATACATTCTTACCTTGTGATAAACAGTTTGCAGCCATGTGACACATAAACAAAGATTTACCAACACCTGTACCAGCAAGTGCGATATTCAATGTTTTCTGTGGTAATCCACCTTTGGTAATTTTGTTGAAAAACTCTAGGTCAAATGGTATACGTTCTTCTACCTTGTGATAGAAATCAAATCTTGAGGCACTATCGTCAAAATAATCGTGTCCTACAGCATTATCAAAAGATACTGCAAGTGCATCTGTAAGTAAACTAGGTATAGCATCTGCACCACGATTCTTATCCTTCCCATCAATAATAGAGATACCATCAACAATTGCATTATAGATGGCTTTGTCTTTACAGAACTTCTCAGTAGTATCTACCAACCAATCCATATCAACATCTGTGGAATCAAGTGTTTTGATAATTTCCACAATTTTGTTATGTTCAGTTTCAGTTAAATCTTGTCTGGATTCTACTTCAATTTCCAAAGAAATCTTTGTTGGCATCTTTCGATACTTATCAACAAAGCTTGTAATTTCTTCAAAGACAACTCGTTCTTCTTTAACAGCAAAGTAATCAGCCTTGATAAAAGGTAATACCTTTCGACAATATTCTTCGTTGGATACTAAATTACTGAGTGCTGTCCGTTCTATTGTTTGGTTCGTCAATTGAGCCGTCCTCTGATTGAGTTATAATAATGTGAAATAAAATATCTCCGATAAGTTTGAAGAAATCATCTCCAAATTTTTCTTTAGGATATCCATTGTTTTCTATTATATCATACTTAAACTGTAAACTCAAGGGTTCTCCATCAACTATTTTAGACTCATCAGGGAGAGTAACTTGGCCGTATTTGTAGACCACGCCCGCGTAATCAGTTTCGTCTGTCAATCCTATAGCTGTAATATCTGGCTCTTCCTTGCTATTAAGAAAAAGAAACTTCTTTGTAATTGGGTCTTGCAGCAGCTGCTCGACATTTGGTAATGGTGCATTCGGCAATTCTTTTTCAGTCTTACCACCTATTGGTTGACCAAATTGGTCTAATAATTCAGACATATTTTAAATAACTCCCTACTATATATTTTGGTTTATCAATTGGTTTTTTACCCTCATGTAGCCAAGGCCAGAGTGGTGGGAAAACTAATAATGAACCCTTCTTACATTTTGATGTAATGTCCATTTGTGGAAACATGGTTGAACCACCATCATTATTATCAAGATACAAAAAGAATGCTAGAAATCTTTTACAACTGTTTGCATCTTTTGAATCTACATGAGGCCCAAATTGATCTGTATCATTTGGTAAATATCGTTTTATTCTAAATGATTCAACTAAATATTTATCAGGCCACATTACTGGTTCAATTTTACATTCGTTTTTGTATACTGTAACATACTTCTTAAAAACATCTACAAGATGCATAACATCTTTATTCCATATTTGTGTATCTGGACGCATCATTTCAAGGTGCGTTAAAGACATCAAGCCTTGAGATAGTTTTTCTTGCTGTTCTGGATGGTCTTCAAACTTTTCAATCAAACCATCACAAAACTTATCGCTGACTACATTGTCATACTTTCTAATATAGTTATCCATAATAAAATTTATATGTACTCTACTTTAGTTGATTTTGTTGGTCGGTGTGTAGGTAATGAGTCACTAGGGAAATGTTTCTCCGTTGTAGTTTCAACTCTAATAAGTCGTTCATCGCCTTCAAATTCTTCATAGTGCTCGACATGCACTGTCTTTAATAATCTTTTCATACTATCTCCATAACTATTTAATTGCATATTCCTTTGATTTCATTTTTTAGTTCATGCAGAGCATCCCATGTATCGGTCAGTCGTATATCTAATTTGTCTATAAGAAGAAAATTAGTTTGCAAGTTAGAGATTAAAGTCCGTCTTGTCTGTAACCACTTTTCAGACTGTTCATCTCCTCTTGCAATGTGTCTTTCCTTTTCCACTTCTGGTGATACCTTTAGTATATAAACTTTCGCATCATGTTCTGATAACAACCATTCAATGTCAACTGCACGAAAAAATCTATCGCCCTCTAGAAAAATGTGTTTATGTTTGGGTGCTTCTTGATTAATGAAATCACGAAACTTTGGAATTGCTCCATAGGATATGCGGTCAGTTCCACCAAAAGTTTCTCCAGCTGGATATCGTCCTACTACAAGAGTATCCCCATACTTTTGACATGGAAATAGTTTCATGGGTTCGACATCTTCATGCGAACCCAATTCACTAAGAATATTTCTCATTAATGTAGACTTACCAGAACATGGTATTCCACCAATCATTATTATCATTCTCTAATAATTTTCCCATTCACATCAACTAGACCACGTTCTTTAGGTTTACCACCTTGAGATGTGTCTTCAGTAGTAATTTGTGCAATAAATCCTTTAAAATGAATTTGTTTTGAATAATGTCCTAAACCTTTATCTTCCATCCATTTAAGAAAAGAGTTAAAATCTTTAAGCCATTTAGTTCTTTGTTTCAAAATATTGTCGTGTTCTGCAAACATAACAAATCCAGTAATTTGAACTGGTTGATTATAATAATCAATTAAATCAATCCATGTAACCATTTTTGATTTAAAATCTCCACTACCTCTTACAAAACCAGTTTCTAATCTTGGATTGTTTTTAACACTTTTTTGATAACCTTTAACTGGAAGGCCTAATAATCTTGCATAACTATTTGCCATATCAGTATTGAGAGCTATTATTCCAACCTCTTTACTGTTTGTTTCTCTAAATTTACTTAGAATAGCTTCAATTTGTTCTGGGGATTTTTTTCCATCCGCCATGAAATCAATTGCTGCTCTTACAGCATCATCATCTGTGCTAACAAATTGATCTCCATTTTTTGCTTCAATTAAACCTTTTACATATGAACCAATAGTATTTGGAACACCTTGAGCTCTATGATCTTTTCCAGAGTTATATCTTCTTTTCCACAAAGTTTTATAAAAAGGACTTTCAAATTGAACGACATCATAAAAATATGTTACATCTTTGCCATAATCCTTCATTAAATAATTTCTACGATTAAATCCAGATATGAGTTCTAATTCTCCATCTTTTCGTAACTCCACTACCATAACATCTTTTTTATATAAAACCCCATCTTGTTTAAAAGATAAAGTTTCACCTTCAGCTCTATTTTCTTCAATGTTTTTTTCTCTTGGTTGAAGAGAAATGCCTTTTGAATTTTTAACTACAAGGTCTTTTAACTTTCCTTGTTTTCTGTCATTGAAAATAACACCAACTCCATGTTGATTTTTAGGGGGGTTTGCCGCTAGGCTTCGTTTTATATCGAATAGTAATTGCATAGATTGTACTCCTTTTTAGTTGCAATATTGAATTAAATGCCTTCATACCCAGCATTTAATTGTCTAGCTATTATCCCACATTTAATGGATAATAACAAGTACTTTTTTAAATTTATTTATCATTTGTATTACAGCTCTTTATATGGTTTTAATATATTATTATAGATATTGTCTGCCAGATATTTCATACAGATTGGTGCAACCATTAGACCAATCCTTGCAAGTTTCTCATTAAGTGTGCCTGTAAGAATATAATCATCGGGGAGAGTCATTATTCTTGCAGATTCTTTAGTAGTAAAAACTCTGTCTTCTTCTGGGTGTAAATGCACAGCAAGACTTGTTTGTAGTCCTTGCTCAGAAAGTGTGTGTGATGCTTGATTCCAAGGCACTCGTCTAGATTGAAAGAACGAATGTTTTGCTTCTGGAACAGTCTTACCCCATTTGATTCTATGTGCAATAACTTTATCATACCACGGCCTAACTACATCATCTCCAACAGATACAACTTTATCTGGATTTTTTTCTAGTCTTTTCAACCATTTCCACTTTGCACCTTTTTTCATTGTTGCAACAAGTTCGTGTGCCTCTAGTTTGTTTTCATCATTCAGTTGTAAATCTTCTATTGCATCAGCAATAGAGGCAAACTCTTTTTCTGGGTTTGGAAACACTTCACTTGCAACACACATGAATGGCATATTGATTGCATCAAGTACATCATTACGAACTGATACAATAAATACTCTTTCTCTTTTTTGTGGAACTCCTTGCTCATGTCCTTTTAATACTTTATAAACTGTAGTATAACCTAGCTCTTCAAAATCATTCACCATTCGTGCAAGATGCTCTGATGCATATTCCATTGTAAGACCTTTTACATTCTCACATACAATTACTTTAGGCATCATTTCACCAGCAATACGAATCTGTTCCCAAGTCAAATCTTCTATGTTTTTCTGTTTCATTCCATAGGCTGTCTTTTCTTTGCCCCAACCTTTTTTCTTAGTACCAGACATAGAGAATGGTGGACAAGGAGGCGAACCATCAAGTATGTCTAATTCGTATTTTTTAATACCTGTCATTTCCATTATTTGTTGACCAGAAACAGCTTTAATATCACCACAAATATGATGTGGAGTTTCTGGCCAATTTGCAAGATAAGTATCTACTGCGACTTGTTGAAATTCATTGACAAATTTACAATCACCACCAGCAAGTTTATAGCCTGCAGATGAACCACCACCGCCTGCGAAAAATGATATGTAATCAAATAGTTTTCTGTCTGATGACTTTTTAAGATCATCGAGTGTATATCTAAAATATTTCAAGTAATTATTTCCTCGCATTTTTTCATTCATTACTTACATTGTACCAAGTTATTGTTGGATTGTCAAGAGTTATTCTGAAAGAATTTGAGGTTTTTTATCTATTGGATACTCTGAATTTAGAGTTTTGAGATTATTTTTTGCAGTGCTTAATTTTTCAATTTCAGCACCAACTGGATCTACAGCACTACTGTAGTTATACTTTCCACTTGCAGGGGTTTCGCCATCGTTATAATTTTTTATATTTGCTTTACTCAAAGCAATTTGATATTCATATTTTTTTCTTAATGCATCAACTATAAATTTATTCATACTTTTTCCAATTATCTCTATTCATATATGTTTTAAGAACATCCTCAAGAATGTTCCCTTTTATTATTGTGTTGTATCCTACTGTGCCTGGCTGAGAATTAACTTCTAGGCAATAGGGTCGTTCTTTTTCTCTATCTTTTGCTGGTATTAAATCAACACCTACCCAACCACCTCTAGGTGTTAGTGCCTTCATTGTTTTATATATTTCATCTTCTTCAAGTTTAGTTAATTCAATTTTTTCTGGTTCAGACCCCTGATGCACATTGCTTCTAAAATCCCCTTTTGGAGTTGGTCGTTTCATTGCACCATGTATTTTACCAGCAATAACAATTACTCTGATATCATAATCAAGTTCAATAAACTCTTGTATTAACATGCCTCTTTCTTGACCCAACCTATGAATAAGTTGTGAGGTTGCAAGTAGTTGTGTTTCATTTTCAATTTTTACAACTCCGATACCACCTGTACCTAGTTGTGTTTTTAGAATAATTGGAAATTTTGTTTTCAGTCTTTTAAACACATCACCTACTTTATCTGGACTATTTACCAAAAGAGAGTTGGGTTGTTTAACACCAACTTTTTTTAGATTGATGTATGTTTTCCATTTATCAGCACAGAGTATATGAACATCAAGTGAATTTATTACATTAGCACCTGATTTTTCTAGTTCGTACATCAGACCTTGCCAGTTTGCAAAATCATTTGATTTAGACCTGTTGAATATTAAAGTATTTTCATCTATCAAAAATTCTTTATCGTCAATGTCATGTATATACATTTTATCATTTTTGTGAGATATGTATGCATCTTCAATTCTACATGTAAAACCTTTCAGTCCAAGTTCATTACCAAACTTTATCATATCAATTGCCATTTCTTCAGCTTCTGCTTTAGAATCATCAGTCATATTTTCTGGGTCATTATAGATAATGACAAAACGATATGATTGCTGTTTTTCTTCTTCTGTAATAAATGACTTGAATTGTTCCAAAATTAAATTTCTCTCTTTTTGCCTATGTTATATTTAGTTTCAAGAGCCCATTCATCTTTTTCTTTGAATGAAATAATTTTAATCTGACTAAGAGGAGCAATAGGTTCTAGTTCTGCCTGAATCTCCACTAATCCCCAATCTTTTAATAATTTTGAGATTGTGTTGCGTCTTGCAATATCATTTTCTGATAAGTTAGTTTGTTTACCATCTAATGCAAACAGTTCTTTAAAGTGTACAATAAAGTACTTACCCTGTTTGTGTAGAATATGACATGATTGATATAATATTTTTTCTTTTCTTGAAGCAACACCAATACGAGATAGAGTTTCTCGTACCTTTAGAAAATCGTCTGGTTCTTTTAAAACGACTTCAAGCATCTGCCCCTGTGTCCAGTTAATGCTTTCCATTTCTTCCACCTTTATTCAAACTATCCTTGATAGCCTTTATCTGTTCATCATTAAGTATTTTAAGAGCTGACTTTGCTTTTTCGTTATTGTAACCATAATACTCTTTAACATACTCTAGATTATTTAATTTACTCGCCTTCAGCCAAGGAGTAAATCTTTTCCTTGTTCTTAGACTATTTAGTAAAAAATCAAATTGTAGTTTTTTATCAAGGTGGTTGTGGAGATTCATTTCGTTAACTAGGTGGATAGTATCTGGAAATGGTGCTAGACATTTGTTTACGATAAAAGCAGGATATTTCTTTTCCCACATTTCATCATCTGTGTCCATCAGAGGGTTTTTATCTGTGTTAATTTCTTTAAGGTAATCTTTAAGTTCGTACATTATACTTCATTACCCCATGCATCCCAACCATCAAATGTTTGTCTAGCAAATAATTCTATTCTAGGTAGATCACCACATAATTCAATTATATCATTTCTGATTCTATCTGGTTTTCTACTATGTTCTCTACGCTGATCTATAACTAATTGTGCTACAGATTTACTAACTCTTTTAGGTTTACCTTTTGTTGCAAGTAAACACATTTCTGGATTACATCTAGTCCAATATCCTAATCCTGTAAACATTCCCATATTAGTTTTGTTTGATTTTGCCCAAGTAAATCCTACTGTCTTATAAGTGAATCCCCAAGCGTCAATAACTTTAAATGCTTTTTCTAATAATGGATCAGTAACCCACATTAATAATACACAATCTTTATCTGCTATTTCTTTAACAGGCATATTGCATATATCTTTTAGTGACATACAATCATAATGCTGAGTAGCATTTCTACCATCTCCTTTTTCACTTCTTGATTTAAAGTGCCAAGGCGGATCGGCATAGATTATATTATATTTTTTATTTGGTAATAATATCATTTAAACTTCACCTGACCCATCAATTCTGTCATGCATGCCAACAGATTAATCTCTTGGTCAGATACAAATGCAGCCTTGTATTGATAATCAGCAATGATAACAACAGCATGAGGAATAGTACTAGCGTCCAAATTAGAATATAAACTATCGTAAATACGTCTATATACACGCACAGGATCATTGTCTAAATTTTGTACAATCCATTTACGAACATTAGTAAACTCTTTATTTTTCAGAGATATCATTAGATCGTTGATATTAGATTCAGATAAATTTACCAACACTCCTGCATCAATTTTACCTGATGAAGAATACCTTTGTAATTCATTTAATACTCTACGCCAGTCTGGGAAGAACTTGTTCATAAGTTCTGCAACAGGTTTAGGTTCAAACTCTACATTTTCTTTATTCAGAATATCCTTTGCTCTATCAAAGAAATCTCTTGCAAGTTTAGGTTTCTGGTCATTTGGAATTATAAAATCAATAACACTACAACGAGAATGTAATGGTGGTATCAATCGGTTCTTATAATTACAAGTAAGAATAAATCCACAGTTCTTATGAAATTCTTCCATGAAACCACGCAGAGCTGGTTGAGTAGATTGTGCGTTAAGATAGTCTGCCTCATCTAAGATGATATACTTGCGTCCACCTTCGAGGGATACAGTAGATGCAAAGTTCTTAATTTTAGTTCTCAGGACATCAATACCAGATTCTTCTGAACCATTAATCATCATATATGTTGAACCAATTTCATCAAGCATAGCCTTAGCGACAGTAGTTTTACCTACGCCAGGCCCACCTGATAAAATTAGATTTGGTATATGTTTATTATTAACGAACTCAGAAAATGTGTCTTTTAAATCATCTGGTAGAATACAGTCGCTGATTTTTGTTGGGCGATATTGTTCCACCCATAAATATTTTTCCATTATATAGTGTACCTAAATTAAACAGTGTAAGTTGATTCGGGTTCAAGTGCAATCCAATATTCTATGTCAGTGCTTTTATTTGTATAGTGACTAATATTTTTAGCTGAAATCTCTACATCATAATTACCATCAAGAAGTTTCATATTTTCTACTTTAAAGTAGAAGTTAAACTCACCTTCACTTGTAGTATCAACATCAAGAGAATAATTATTAGCAGTATCATTCTTTTTATCTTTTACAGTAAGTGATGAACTAGAACCATCTTTTTCTAAAACCATATCAGGCGCACCAATTGCACCAGCTGCACGCTTTAGTCTAGATAAATCTTCACTACTCATAGTAAACTTCACTTCATTAGAAGGCATAGTAATCATTTTGTTAGGACTAGTTACAACAGATGGGTCAGAGTAAAAATACTTCATCTTGGTTGTAGGTTTGTTTTCTTCACTAATCATAACATAGTTATCACTGAAATCTAAAACAGGGCTTGTAAACAAAGACAATGCTCCTAGAAATTCATTCAAGTCATAGATTGCAATCTGTTGTGGAAATGTTTCTTCCACTTCAGCTTTAGCAACAATGTTTTTCATTGCAGACATTGTTGTTATTGTGTTTCCTTCCTTAATCACTAAATTTTGATTAATAGTCGAAAAGTTCTTCAATACAGAAGTTGTATAGTTACTTAGTTTCATTATTTAAATTCTCCAATTCATTGACGTATAATGCTATTATACCATAATGTATTACTTTTAGCAAGTCCTTTCTGTTCTTGCCATCTTTTTTTCCATAGCGTTGTGCATACTTGAGTATGTTCCCGATACAAAAACCTTCACCATGACCACCATCTATAATGAACTCTGTAGCTTGGAATTTATCCTTACTATAGTGTGCATCATAAGTGGAGTCAATATACTTCTTTAATTCATTTAAAGTAGCATCTTCATTATATTTGTACATCAATTGCTCCATCATCTTCGAGAGGTACATCTGTTTGACCATACTTAAATTCTTTACTAGCAATGTCATCAATCTGTTGCATCACATCTTCTGTAAAGTATTTTTCTGGATTGTTGTTAATTGTCTTACCAAACTGTGTAGTGCCATCTGGTAATTCAATACGAGTTGATACTTGTTTGAAGATACCATGTTTGATTGCAAGTTCAAGCAATCCATAATATCTGTCTAATCCTGTTTCATACGATAAACGAACATCAACCATTTTGTTCTCAATAGTCAATCTTGACTTATGGTTTTTACAATGAACAATATTACCGACAACCTCTGTACCATTTTTATCTTTTTTCTTAGATAAGAATATAATAGATGAAGCTGCATATTTCAATCCAGAACCACCACCCATTTCTTTAGTTGGAAACATAGAACCCATTGAGTCGTATGTATGATTAGTAACAACCATAGGAACTTTTGCTCTACCAAGTTTCAAAGTCAATACTCTAAATGCAGCTTTAAGAACTTGAGCTCTTGTCATATCTCTGGTTTCTTTACCATCAGAAGTATCTTCTACTTCTTTGGTGGTAGATAACATTCCTAGAGAGTCAAGACAAAGCATGATTGGTCGTCTGTCTGATTCTTTCTTTGCAAGATATGAGTCTAACACTTTGAGTGCTTGAGTTCTAAATTCTTGTACAGTTGTTACAGGAATGATAACCATTCTTGTAGGATCAATACCTCTATCGACTACCATTGATTTTGTAATTGCACTTTCAGATTCAAAGTATAAAACTCCTGCATCTGGATTTGCATCAAGAAAGGATTTACACATTCCCATCACGAAGAAAGTTTTACCTGTTGCTGACTCACCAGCTATTGCTGTAATCTTATTGTCGGGTAATCCACCATAGATACTACCAGAAAGTAATGCATTGAAAATATAACTTCCTGTGTCAATAAACGAATCGCAATCTCCTGCTTCTACACCATCACTAACTAGTGATGCATATTCGTTGCCTGTTTGTTTAATTATGTCTTTTAAAAAATCAGTCATTAATTTTTGTCCTCAAGTTCTTCAAATTTGTTTACATTCAAATTAGCAGATAAAGTTCTGCGTTCACCTTCTCCAAAGAATGGATTTACAGAATGTCTTAACCATGACGGAAACATAAGTAAAGTTCCAACTTCTGGTTTTACATATTCTTCGGTTGCTGATCTTAACATATTATAATCACTCACACCATGAGTACCCCAATTGAAATATGTAAATCCATCTACTGCACCACTTGAACCATTTAGTCCACCAAATTCTTCAGCAGGATTTGGAAGAGCTGCAATTTGGTCTGGTACTTTCAAATATAGAATACACGATAGTCCAATTGGTGTTTTAGTGCCATGATCGTGTAAAGGATTATAGTCACCTTCATAACTATGAACTGTCCACATACTATCCATTTCTGTTTTATAACATTCACCTTTTCGCACATTACCCATGTAGGTATCACCAAGAGTTTGAATTAAACCACCCAACATTTCACCAGCATCAGAATTTTTATGAGGAAACTCTAATTGTTTTGATTTTTTACTACGATTAATTTGACCAACTAAGTTTTTGGAAAAATCTTTATCTTCTGGAATAAGTGTTTGTTCAATATGCTCATTGATTTCATTAATTACAGCAATTGGGATATCCACTTTCATCATGTTAACTGCAAGTTGTGGTCGCATTACAATCCCTAAACTTGTACCTTGTTTTGCTGGTATAGGAGCCCCTGTAGTTTGTGGATGAAACATATTGTCTATTGGAAGTTGATCTAATGTGCCATTCGTTTCGTGTTCTTCATAAACACTTCTATGACGCTGTGCAAAGTTTTTTCTATATCGTTTTGTTTTAGCTTCAAATAGAATATCTTCTTCTGACATTTCTGCCAGATTTTTTTTGTTTGCATGTTTTACATTTTTGAAATCATTTTCGGTGGGTACAATGGTTTCCCATTCTTCTGGAGTACATGGTGGTATAATATATTGGTTGTCTTTGGATTTTTCAGCAACTCCACCATTTTTTAGTTCTCCAGAATTTAAGTCATATATTTCTGCCATAATATTTAATAACCTTTATCAATTTATTCCATCTATAATAACACAAAAAAGGGGTTATTGTCAACCCCTTTTCTGATTTTTTTTATTTTATTTCAATGAGTCTTGGTTTCTTTTCCTCTGGAACAACTTGTTCCAAAGTAACAGTCAAAAGACCATTATCTAATGAGGCCTCATTTACTATAATATCATCAGCAAGTGTAAACTGACGATTGAACTTTCTATAAGAAATGCCACGATGAATTGTTCCATCATCTTCAGTATCACTTTCTTTTACAGAACGAATAGTTAGTTTGCCATCTGCAATTTCAACTTCTACATCATCTTTACTGAATCCTGCTAAAGCAAGTTCAATGACATGAATGTAGTCGTCTACTTTGCGAATGTTATAAGGTGGGTATCCTGTAGTTTGTTTTTGTAAACTCTCGAAGTCTTTTAATCGACTAAATTGCCTTTCAAAACCTACAGTGTAAGGACTGAGTGCAGCCACTTGTTCTAATAAACTCATACTAATATTTTTGCTTGTAACCATAATAGTTATCTCCTTTTAAATTTAAGCAAGATTGTTGTGTGTGACCCTTTACGGCATCACCTATTATATATAAAGATTGTAACCCTAGATTAAAATCTTTTACATAATTATTTTGTAAGATCGAATTTAAATTCAACATCAACACCTGTAAATGTATTATTATTTTTGCCTCGTCTATTAAAATCTTTTTCAATATATGTATTAACTTTAGTGTTGCTAATTGGTTTCCAAACTTTACCAAACACAACTTCTTTTGATGCAAGATAAAAATTATCTTCTGTGGTTTGATAAGATTTCAAAGTGCCTTGAAGATATAGGTCTTGTATAAGATCAAACTTTACCTTTACTTTGTTTTGAAACTCTCGGTCAGCAGCTTGTATTGTAAATGGCAAACTAGCAAGCATTACAACTAAAACAAACCTTTTCATATTAACTCCTTTTTTGATTTTAAGTGGAGATAACTTTTATGGTTATCATAAATATTTATTCCATGTCATAAAAATGTAATACTTATTTACGATATTTTAAGTAATATTTTAGGCTTCTATATCTGGTTTCCATATAACAGCATTTTTTGTTTTTAAACGATTTGCAAATATTTTATATCTGGACTGCTCTTTTTTCCACTCAGCTAACCATTTGTGGCCATCGCGTTCTGCATCTACGAATACTGCATTTGTTATAACTAAAGGCACAATTATAGATAGATGAATAATTATACTTGCTACAGTGCTGTAATTCACAAATCCTAAATGAACTGAAGCGACAAATCCAAAAAATACACTCCAAATCATAAACAAAACTAGCATAAAGTAAGCTTGTAATTTTGGACAAGGAACATATTTTAGTGGGTTGTACTTCACGTTCATCACAACTCGCCACAATGATACGGAGAGCATTATCATTCTTTTAAAAGCATTTTGTTTTTTCATATTATCTCTTATTATCTCCTATTATCTCCTATTATGTTTATAGTACTTTAAAAATGACGTTCTGATTTAACTAATTCATCTTCGACAATTTTTTCTGATTGTTCATCTTCTAAAGGATTTATACCAGCATCAATTTTAGAATAAAGGTCTAAGAATGAATCTTTAGTATCTTCATCAAATCTGGAAACGCATAGTTCGATTGATTTAGACTTGTCTTTAAAGATTGCATAAGCCTTTACAATGTGATCTAAACGGCGAGTTGAGATAAGTTCATCAACACCACCATCATAGAAAGTTTTGCGAATTACTTCTGCCCAAGTTACTAGATTGTCTGCAAAGTTTTCATCAACATTGCCATACTTTTTCATAGAACCAACAATGATTTTCTTTTCTGTTGCAGCAGAAGCGTATGGTTGTTCAATAGTGATTGCAAATCTTTCAAGAAATGCTTCATTCAGAATATTAGTTCCAATAAAGCGTCCATCTTCTGAACCTTTACCTTTAGTGTTAGCAGTTGCCATCACATTAAAACCATCTTTAGGCTTGACCCACTTATTGACTTTTTTGAGATAAACACCTTTACCTTCAAGGACAGGTTGCAGACACATTAATTTGTTAGAACCCAGATCACATTCGTCAAGAAGTAAAGTACAACCGCGTTCCATTGCTTCGATTACAGGGCCTGGCACAAACTTTGTTTCACCATTCACTAGTCTGAAACCACCAAGTAAATCATCTTCATCAGTTTCGATTGTAATATTGACACGAATAAGTTCTTTATTCATATCAGAATGAATTTGTTCAATCATTAAAGTTTTACCATTACCAGATAATCCTGTAACAAAGGCAGGATAAAATAAACCAGATTTAGTAATTTGTTTTAATGTTTTAAAATGACCCCAAGGCACAAAACCTTCAAAGGGAGCAGGAATTAAATTTTGTTTTTCCATATTAGTTGCAATCAAACTTACAGTAGTATTCTCATCAGAAGTTTCTGAAACAGATGCAGGAGCAGGAGCAGCTTCTAATGGTAACTTAAATTGGTTATAGCCAACTTTATATTTCTTTTTAAACCAACCAGCTTTTGGAACACCAGCAGTTTTAGAAGCATCAACAACTTGTTGATTGGTCAAAGTAGAACCCGAACCAAACATTTCTATTGCAGAATCAATAAACTTTTGTTTTTGTGGAGTAAATGTAATCATAATATATATTCTCTCTCATTAATTTAAAATCTCAATCTCAATCTTACCTAGCTATAATAACACAACTAAACCATAAAGTCAAGGGCTAAGCGACCATTTTTATGAAATTATTTAGCAATGGGCGGTTCAGCATTTTCTTGTTAGACATTTGCTTGAATGCTTTTTTAAGTTCTGATTTTGAAGCACCTACTTCGACTTCCAACTCTGAGTCCATATCTAAGTCATTCATGCCGGGCAAAATGTAAATAGTATCGAATCCTTGCCCGCCTTCGATCGAAACAAAATTATCTTTTCTTAAAGATTTTCTGTAATTTTTTATTAAATCTTCGTGCTCCCATTCATATCCAATGATATCTTGGAAAATTTTTGTTCTTACTGAACCATTGCGCCCCTCTCCAGCAACGAAGAAATTTACAATAGAGGCCTCTGGGCATCTTTTTTTGAGAAGTTTTAGAAGACATTTAGTTTGGACACTTCGGCCAGTAATATCTTTAGAATTTACTCTTGTGTTGGTTGTAGGATCAAAATAAACATCTTGATTTGCATTGACGGCATTTCTGTAGCTACTATAGTACGGACAAAAATCTCTATCTACAGTTTCAAAATCTTTGCCAGTTGTATCTGTTTTGATAGTAAATTTGCTCCTTATCTCATTACTTGCACCATCAGTCAAAAAAATAATATGGGTTTTCTGAACACCAGACTTTTTTTGAAATGCAGGAACTAAATCCATTGCTGCAATTATTGTATCATTTAATGGAGTACTGTTTAATTCCATTTTCATTGGACACTCATATCTTAGTATGCTACGATCATTTTCAGTTGTCATCCAACTCCAACGAAAAGCCATCATATAAAGATTATGCATCATAGTATTCTGGTCAGATAAAGACATTTTATTTGAAAAGAATTGAAGCAATTTTAACTCTGGGATAGACAAATCTTCAGATTTAAATTTTTGGTTTGGGCGTTCATCATTTTGAAGTAATGAATTGTTACTGAAAGCAAAAACTTCAAAAGGAATTTGTGTGCGATTGCAAAACCAAATAATATTGAATAACTGATTTAAAGTACCAATAAGATTACTTGCCATTGAACCAGACCAATCTAGGAATAGAACTAAACCATGATTAGTTTCGCCAGGCAAAGTAGTAATCTTTGCAAACAGATCATCATTATATTTGTAAGTGTGTAACTTACCCATATCAAGCGAACCCGTTTTTGAAGTAGATGAACGCGAATAAAGATCAGCTGACTTTTTCATTTCAAATTCTTTGACCATATATGCAACAGTTTTTTTACTTTCCTTTTTAAGTTTTTCAAGTTCACATCGTGTAGAATCATAATACTTTGTATCACGTTTTTCCATTTGACAAGTATACTGTTCATTGAAAATTTCTAATATTTCTTTGTTAGGAACAATCACATTTTTCATTATCAACTTAGGAATAGAAGCATAAGAAATATCATTAGTAGCATCAGACAATAAGTTTTTAACTGAGCCTCTTGACGCAATATCTGTAACAGAAATTATTTCTTTAGTATCAGAATTGTCACTACCTTTAGCTTGATTTTGAGCAACTGTTTGTTTTTCCTCTGATTTAACACCATCAGTATCATCTGATTTTGTTGAATCAGAATTAGAATCTTTCTGATTGTTATCAAGAGTTTTTGTTTCATTTTCTGCTGAAGGACTGTTTGATGTATCAAAATCATCACTTTGATTTTCATCATCTTGTGAGTTGGTGTCGTCCTCTACCATGTCTTTAGCACCCTCTGTATCGTCTTGAGAGGGTGATTTAGACTGACTTTCTGGGTTGTTTCCAACAAAATCAATGATTTCTTTTGCAAGGGTTAAAACATCATCAGGAGTCACAGTTTGGTTTGCTTTTTGTACCCAAACATTTTCATCAACAGAAAAAGGAATATCTGAATGATGTTTATAATGCAGATTGATTCTATCAATAAGATTAAGTTCAGAAATATTAAGTTCTTTAGTTCCAAAGAAATTCATGGAAATCAGTTCTTGATAACCTTTTTTGAAAATACGAACAGAGCCGGGATATTTCTTTTGAACAGATTTTTCAATACGAACATCTTCTAAAACATTTAATACTGAAAATTCTATATTTTCTTTTTCCGCTTGTTCTAATTGTTCTAGTGGTGTTTCTAGGGCATGACCTACTTCGTGGATAGTCATTAACTCTTGAATTGGTTTAGACATTTCTTTCCAAATAGGAAGTGAAAGTACACGATTTTTAACATCAAACGATGCTGTAGATTGATTTTTGTTTTGTACAAAAATATCTTCTTCAGCAAGTAGTTTTGCAATGGTAGATAAGTCTCTCATAACTTTTCTCTCTTTTTTTATTCTATGTTACCATTATACACAATAAACAAAGCAAAGTCAAGGGCTTTTGAGATTTATTTTAAAATAAATTTGTGATTACTATCACGATTTTACATGAAATCCATAAGTGGTGAAGTTGTTTTTATTCGTGATTCGCAAATCTTAAAGTATTCTTCGTCTTTTTCAATACCTATAAAATCAAACCCCTCGTCTTTTGCAGCCATTCCTGTAGAACCACTTCCCATAAATGGGTCAAGAACTATACCACCTTTTGGTGTTACAAGTCGGCATAGGTATTTCATCAACTCAACAGGTTTAACTGTTGGGTGGGTGTTCAATCTCATTGATACTTTATTATGTTTAGTTCCATCACCATCAGCAGCAAAATCTAAATTTCCTCTTTTTAGTTCTGCTTTTGCTTGGTTACCCCACGCTATAGGTTTTGCAGTAAAGTTCTCTAGTCCTCTGTTTCTCTCTGCACTTGATGTCTTAGGACAATAGAAAAATCTTGCAGCTGAACCCTCATCATCATATGCTTGAAACTCTTTAACCTCATTATACTTACCAAAAACATCATTTGTTTTTTGTTTGTCAATAGGTTTAACACTTCCAGACTTGCCTGTTTGTGGAAACTCTTTTGTAATCACATCACTTCCATCATGCATAACATTTGCTGGAAATCTACCTCTTGGGTCTGCATCTGCATATTGTGTTCCCTCTGCTTTCATACCAGAGTTTCCATCTGTCCAGACTCCATCTTCACTTCTAGATTTACGAACTACCTTTTTTCTTTCTGCACCATTTGCTTCATTACCCTCTATCCTACAACCATCAATGTTAATTGCACCAGTGCCATGTTTTAATACGTTATCTACAATAGACTTTTCTGATAGAGGTTTTCTCGCCATTACGATAGGTTCGTGTGCTGGTTTGAGTGCAGTTCCCCAACCCTCGTATTCATTCATTATTTCTCTATATTCATAATCACCTCTGTCTGTGTTAAGATGATTCCAACCACTTTTCTGTCCAATGTCAGATGATGTAACTTTGCGTGTACCAATCACATCTCCTTGAACACCATTCTTTTTATCTATCGCCTTACCAATATTCAAACTCTTTGGAAATCCACTTCCATATAACCACATCATCTGGTCACGAATTTCAAATCCAGCATCTTCTATTGCAACTGCCATTCTGTGATAATTACGAGAAGCAGAAAATCCAAGTAGATAGCCGCCTGGCTTCAGAAGTTTCAATGCAAGTTCCCAAGTTTTTGGATTGAACGCAATACCTGTTGAATCCCAACTCTTACCCATGAATCCAAGTTCGTATGGTGGGTCGGTAACAACTGAATCCACTTGTACACCATCATCAATTAGTTTCTGCATTTCTTTAATGCAATCTCCGTTAATCAGTAACATTATTTATTCCTTTATATGGCTAAAATTTTTCTCTTTAATAAATTTAATTGTGCTTCTAAATTTATCAGCAAGTGCATCTTGTTTGTGTGATATTACAAATACATTTTCATCATTCAGAGTTCCCAATATTTTTAGAAACTCATCTGTTCCTGTTCCATCAAGTGAACTATCGAATATCTCATCTAAGATAAGTAGATTTGTATTCGTTGAATTTTTCATCTTTGCAATAGCTCTCCAAGTAAAGAGTAGTGCAAGGTCAATTCTCATTTTCTCACCTTCACTAAATGATGCATAAGAAAACTCATCACGATGTCTTGACTTTATTGTTTCTTCAAAGTTTTCATCTAGTGTAAAGTTAACATAAAATTCCATTGATGTTAGATACTTGTTAATCAACTTATTCATAACTGGCAGATATTGTTTAATGATTTTAGTCTTAATGCCAGTATCCATCAACATACTTTTTGATGCTTCAAAATAAGTTTTATCTTCTTTTAGTTCAGTCCTGCGATTACCAATCACTTTTACATTTTTATTTAATTCTTCAAGTTTATCGAGGTCTGATTGACCAACACCATCTTTGACAAAGTGTTCAATCTCTGTTTGAAGTTTAGCATTAAACTTTTCTAGTTCTACAATAGATTGTTGTATTGTTGCAAGTTTAACAGAGTTACTTCTAATATCACTAGTAATGTTTTTAATCTCATTTGTTCTATTAGAAGCTTTGGTTAATTCTTCTTTTAATTTACCCATACCAAATTGTAGTTCTTCAATATCAGACCTTTTAGATGTGACAATACCTTCTTTAAAAACTTCATCAATATGTTGTTGACAGGTAGGGCAGTCTTCATTAGTTTCAAAGAACTCAATCATTTCCGAATGTGATTTGTGTTTTTCATTTAGTGTAGCTTTTATTTCTTTTAGTTTAGAAAGTTTAGTTTCAGCAGAAGCCTTATCTGATATTGTTTTTAATAATTTTTCATCTAAAAGTTGCAAATCAGTTTTTTCTTTATTTCTCTTAAATATTTCTTTTTCATTGTTGTTAATCAAATCTTGTTTTTGTTTGATAATCTTATCTTTATTGTCTTGTAAATCAGATATAAGATTTTCTTGTAAACTGACCTTTTCTGTTTCTAAGTTAAATTGATATTCAATATCACGAATATCATCAAACACAGTTTTTAGTTTTTGTTTTAGAATCATATTCATTGTGGAGAAGATTTGTATGTCAAGTATTTCCTCAACAACTTCTCTACGATGTCTAGCCTTTAATTGCATAAATGGTAT
>Ga0209095_1000374_pt1 | contig 27455 bp, 26 predicted proteins | sample COGITO_mtgs_1104_3_FD_184795 | JGI IMG/M metagenome (GOLD analysis project Ga0209095, IMG submission 184795) | Pelagic marine microbial communities from North Sea - COGITO_mtgs_110404 (SPAdes) (version 2) | ecosystem: Environmental > Aquatic > Marine > Epipelagic ... | reverse complement strand
TTCATTTCCATTATAAAAGGGCATGTTTATAGTTACATCATAGGTAGGAGGAATCTCTACTACATTATTATTATTAATGATTCTATTTATTCGATTGTTTCTTTGTGGTATAAAAAAGTAGTGATCATAGAAGATACAGAGGTTAAGGTGATTTAGATACATAGGAAACATTTTAGTTGAACTCCATTTACATTACCAATTACTCTATTTCTAATAGGAATTCTATTTTCACAATCATTACCTCTGCACTTTATAACCTTCATAACATTACCATTACCATTACTAGTTTCATATTCAATACAATTAGTACATACTCTATGAGTTTTATTAGTTTTAGGAATAGTGTAGTTATTACACACAAAACATTTCCTATTAATTTTTTTATCTTTTTTTCTTTTTGTTTTACATTTATTACAAAAATCTTCTTGGAATTCTTGTGTAATATCTTTACGAATATTTAATCTATTACATATTTTACATTTTTTATAGTCTCTAATTCTTTCTGCTTTTTTAATTTCATTACTAATAAAATCAAGATGTTGTAATAGTTGTGATTCATGTTCGTGCACGTTTTTACAGTATTTTTTAATATTTTTTATACAGTCAGAACCAATTAGAATATCATTTTCTTTATTAGTATGAGTAAAAACATACATTTTTTTAATTTTAACACTACAGATACAGTTATGTTTATTGTCTATTTTACAAATAGGGTCTACATTAGCCTTTCTATCTATATCACTATAGGTCGCTAGACATTTAAAATTTAGTCCCTTAATAGCTGAAATAAATTCTTCGTTAGGGTCTAAAATATTAATAGCATTAATAAGTTTTCTATATGATGTAATAGTATCACCAGTAACCTCAGTATATAGTTCTTCCTGGTTCGTACTAGTCATTTTATTATTAGTATATATATTTTATTAAATCAAATTTTTATTTTATTTAATTCAATTAAATTCTATTCTACATAATCACTATAAATATAGAAGAAGATCACAAAAAATCCATAACCCATATAATATTGATACTACTAAAATAAATATTACCCCAAAAAAATAGGAGTCCATTATAACTATTATAAAAAATAATCTTTATTTAAATATATTAAATTAAATTAAATTAAATTAAATTAATATGGCGGTGGCGACTGTAAATTAATATTTTCTTCTGATTCAATATAATTTGGAATATCAATAGAAGTTTCATAATTAGGTGGTATTTCTTCAACTTCTATAGCCCGAATATTATAGTTGATAATGTTATGTTGTATATTTCGTGTATTAAAATATTCTTTGCAAAGATATAATAATACATATATTTCTATTACAAAAATTATTATTGAACATATAACAAATAGTTTCATTAATATGTATAAACAAATCTGATTTAAATATAAAAATAAAGTTTATAATAAATGATTACTTTTCAGATTTCATGTAAATATTTATGGGGTTATAATAATATTATAGATATCAGTAAATTTGGGTCTATTCAGGAGATTATAGATAAAGTTCTTGAGAATTATACAAAATTTTTGGTAGAATATAATTTGTTAGACCTAAAGGATTTGTTAGATATGGAACGAAAAAAATTCCATATACATGATGTAACATTTGAAGAATTAAGCAGAATGGATAATTCCTTTGTAAATTCCGAAATTATTTATATTTGTAGCCATAATTGTGGAAGTTAAATATATTGGAAATAGATTTAAATATTATTATATTATAATATTATTATATAATGGTATCTTTTAAAAAACAGTTCTCTCTACAAAAAAGGAAAGAGGAATCATCGAAAATAATACTAAAGTATGAAGATAAAATACCGGTTATTGTTGAAAAACATAAAGGGTGTACATTAGATAATATTGATAAACAGAAATTTTTAATTCCGTATGATATGACTGTTGCGCAGTTTATTTATGTTATAAGGAAACGTATTTCACTTACTGATAAAGAAGCACTATTTATTTTTGTTGATAAAACACTCCCAATGACCTCACAAACGATTAGGTCATTATATGAAAGTTATAAAAATAGAGAAGATTTCGATGGGTTTTTATATATTACATACTGTAACGAGAATACATTTGGTTCTAATTAATTTTATTAATAATAAAATTGAAAATAATTATTTATAATATATAATTATCAACAATGTATAATTTTATGGAAGAAGACTTTAGTGTTCAACCAAAATTTCTTAATGGAATAAAACAAAAAGGTAAAGGAGGATGTTCTAAATCACATAATACTAAAAATAAAAAAAGAGTAAAAGAAGTATACAATAGTAAACATATTCGCATCACAGAACAAAAATTAGAAAGAACTAAGACTAAAAAATAATATATATCAACAATATTATAAATTATATTTATATTTTTTTAATCTTCCATTTTTGGTGCAAGGTAATAGTCAATATAACCATCACCAATATTGTATCTCATTTTAACTGGGACATCATTATCGATTTCTATTTTAATAGTATTATGAAGCATATACCCCTTACTAAACATACTAATATTTTTTAGATTAAAATCTAGGCAAATATCCTTAAGATTTTCAAACTCAAGTTCATCATTGTTAAGAATCATTTTTAGACTGGTCATTTCGCCATCTGTTTTAAGACTAATTTTTTCTTTATCCTTTAGAATCTTAATTCTAAGATTTTCACCAATATCCTGAAAATCTTTAATAATATCGTTAAAATACCTAGAACTCATAGAAATTTTAGCTGTGTCATCAAATTCGTGAACGTCATACTCTTCATTATCAATATTAATAAGCTTGAATTCATAGAATTTATCGTATTTTTGATTGACGAAAATCAATTCGATACTATCACTAATTTCGTCGTCCTTTCCAAAAATAAAGATCAACTCGTCGTCTATCTTAAGATGGTTTAGAATCCGAACCATGATATTTAGATTAATACCAACTACATAATTTCTATCACACTGATATGAACTAAACAAGTTTTTAGGAATAAAACTATTAATAAGAGAAATATGTCCCATATCCATTGCACAAATATTAATACCTTCTGGTGTAATACTAACATTCATTTCTGTAACAATTGTGCTAAAGAATGTAAACATATTTTTCATATATTCACTATTTTTAGTTCTAAATCCAATATCATTCTCATCAAAATATTCATCGTGTGTTGGTTCCGCCTCTTCGTTGTACTTGATAAGTAGTTTTGGCATGTTTGCGACTATGTAGGTATTCCAACTTATTTATTTAAATTATTTCAATTTTAATATAAATTTAAATATATCCTTATTTTATAATGGAATTCTCTTTTCTAAATCCACCAGAAACGAGTGTAAATGACATGTTGGCATATGTCCCAAGATTCACTGATATGCAACTCAACTATGACCGCAATAAAAGTAAAGACATTAATGACCTTATTCTACAAGAATATAGTAATCTACCAAACGATTTCCCAATTGATAAACCGAATAATGAAATAGTAGGGGTCACTACTGGATTTACGGATTTGCTTCAAGATTTTAAACCAGATCCCTTTTTAAAATGTAATAAAGAAAATAAACAAGTCTGCAATGATTCTAAATTAAATGATTTCCCTAGCTTAAAGGTTTTTAAACCCAAAAAAAAATGTAAATATCATCATGATAGTTCTATAACTCAAACTAAATGTATTGACGTATAATTTAGTGTATATACTTAAATCTATGATTTGATTTATAATATAAATACTATAACAACGAAATGATTATTTCTAATAAACTTGTTAAATATTTACATACTGTTATACATCATACATTTTTTAATACAACATATAATAACGATATTCAAAAACAAAATGTTAAAACGAATCTTTTTAATATTTTAAAGGGTAATAGTAATTCTGAATTTATTATAAAAATATGTACTTGTGAATTTGAAAAAATTATTAATTACGAAGTAAATTATTATTTTAAACATAAACATTGTGAAATAGAAACTAATCCAAATTATACTAATTTATTATTCGAACATTTTTTGGATCTCTATAAAAAATCTATTACTCTTACTAATCTATTTAGTGAACTTTATAAATTCTCTGAACTTGATATTATTACCGAAGACTATAAACTCAACAAACTTCTTATAAAATCTTGGGATTCAATTGTGTTTAATAATATTTTCTATAAAATTATAAAAACAATAAATAACAATATCTACTCTAAAAAAACGTCAATTGATTTAGAAAATATAGTTTATGTTATAAAATCTCAATTTAAAAATAGATTTATTCAACTCACTTCTGAAATTAAGACCTATTCTTCTAAGTTTTACATTATAAATCGTAATCCATTAGAAGATACTTTACATTCATACATAACTAAATATAAAGAGTTTAATATAAATGAAGTAAGATTAGAAAATCTTTACACATTTTATAATTATATAGACTTTAAGGATGAATTAGTAATTTTATTTTTTAGAACAAATTTAGATTATGTTATTGATTTATTTAATAAAACGTTAGAAGAAGAGAACCTGGATAATATAAAATATGCAAATCAATTTCTATATAATTATACTGATAATGAAAATTTTATTACTTTAGTAGAAAAGGTTATAATATTTCTAAAAAAAAAATATGAAGATTGTGATATTTTGGAACAATATATAAAGGTATATAATAGAATCAAATCAATCTATCATATAGACATTTTTATTAATAATATTGAACCATTATTAGATTTGAAGTTTGAGGATATTAAAGTTATTCCAAATATAGAAAAGAAACTTATAAAACGGATTATAGAAGATATAAAACAACACAAACTATCAGACTATATAAAACTTATTCGATTTGTAGATGAATATATTTTTATCAGCCACTATATAAATAATTTATGTAAACGAATTATAAATAACAAAATAGATATTAATGTAGAATTAAAGTACTATAGCGCATTTAAAAATCTAGAAATGGATTTATATAAAATAGAATTAATTCTAAGTGATGTATCTATAAACAAATCAATAAACAATGAACTATTCTTTTGTAAAACAGAACTATTAACTGGTCGATATATGATATGGCCTCTTAAAAAGAAAGAAAAAATAGTGTTACCTAAATCTTTTAATAACGAACGCAACCTATTAGATTGTTGGTATAACGATAAATTCCCAACAAGAAAACTACATTTTATCCCAACTCTTCTTAGATGCGAAATACAATTTAATGACTATAAATTTAATATAAAAGGTATATATTCAGATATTCTACTAAAATTCAATGATACAGATTCTATAAAACAAGATAGTATTGTGCAAAATATAGACACATTTATAAAGATTAAACTAATAATAAAAAAAAATGATGAATACCATATTAATGATAATTTTTATAGTGAAAAAAAATATATCAAACTAAATTAAACATTTGTAAATTGTGGGTCAGGTGAGTTTATTTCATCATCATCATATACAACATTATCTGTAAGTTTTAGTTTTGTGTGCTTATCTACAATAAATTGTGGAGAGAAATATTTACATTTATTTTGAATATCTAAAATAGCAATCTCTAGTTTGTCCTGAAAATCCTCTTCATTCGGCATTTCCATTTCAAATTTTACCTTAACACTTAGTTTATTATATTCTTCTGCCGCTGTTCTATGTGATTCTTCCTTAGCACTATATCTGGTAGCACTACCAATAGATTGTATAAGAGCAGCAACAGAGGCCATAATACCTACAGATATACCAAATATATTCTGGGTCCTGTTATCTATAAATTCAGACGTAGACATAAATGATCCTATGCCAGATAAACAAGATATAACTATAGATGGACCAAAAATAAATTTATCTAATTTACTGTAATAATTAGAAGATGCCCCATGTATTTCTACCAAAACCTTTAATCTTTTGTAAATTTTTTTATAGAAAATAAATTTTTTCAGGTTATACCAATCTGGATATTTATAGTCATTCTTTAGATTTCTAACAGGAGTACTAATTTCATCATCATCACCCAGAGTGTTCATATATCTGAAACTAATAAATTAATTAAAATATTAGAACTTATTTATTCGTTTAAAAAATGGTTTTTTTTACTATATAGATTATGTACTTATAAAAAAATTGATTTAAATTAATATACACATAAATATTAACAATCATGTTTTCATCAAACAAAAAAATACCGATTGGTATAAAGGATATAATTGAAAGTAGAATAACCACTTGGTATCAGGAAAATCTTAGACGTAGCGATGCTGAAGAACAGTTATCGAATCACTGTAACGGAACATTTGTATTTCGCCCAAATACATCAGTCCCACGTTGCTCATATAATGCAGAAACTATAATTTCTTTGTCTTTAAAAACTCAAATAGGTATAAAACACTTCCTTATAATTTACAAGAATAATAAATGGTGTATTGGTAATGTTGGTAAACAATTTGACATGTTTGGAGATATGCTTATTTATTATTCAAAAAATTGTCCATCGAAAACATATAATACAACACTGATAAAATCTCTACCAGTCTATAATATTTATGAGAAATAGTCTCGTTGGTGTAGTCGGTTATCACGTTCGCTTTACACGCGAAAGGTCGCCAGTTCGAACCTGGCACGAGACTATTCTAGTCTTCTAGAAAATCTAAATCACATGCTTTTTTTTCTTTTTTATTTGACATTTCTTCCAATTGATTCATCTCTTTATCATATCGGACTATATTGTATTTATTTTTTTTATAGAATTTGATTCTTTTAATTGTCTGTTTAGAAAAAATAGAAAAATTATCATTTATATCTATAACCAATGGTACCTTTGTAATCTTATCCTTTTCCTGTCTAAGAATACGACCTACGGCCTGTTCAATATTACTTTTAGGAGAACCAAGTATAATAGTATTAAGTGGATATTTGCAGTCAAACCCTTCACTTGCCATAGAAAATGTTCCAAGAATAACATCACATAGTTCGGTTTCTTCCAGATCCCTCTGTTTCATACCACCCAAATAAAACCCACATGTATACGTAGAATCTGGATAATTATCAAATTTATACTTTAATGTTTTTAGATGTTCACGCCTATCACTTAGAATAAGAATTTTTCTACCATCTAATAGACATTTATATGCCTGATCTACTATTAGGTCAGTTCTCGGTTCATAATTAGTAATATTATTAATCATAATCGGTAGATTCGGTTTCTGTTTCATATTTAAACACATTTTAGAATAAGTTGGATCTTCTTCAAAATAATCTATCACCTTTACATCTACATTTGTATCATCTCTTTGTTTAATACTATAAGCAATTGGACCAAGATACCATTCAAATACCTTAGATAATCCATCTGCTCTTTTGGGAGTTGCAGATAACCCAAGAAGATACTTAAAATTTGTTTTAATAAGAGCCTTTGAAAATACTTCAGCACCCAGATGATGACATTCATCATAAATAACAAATCCAAAATCAGAAAACACTTCATCTTTGTAGTCCTTCATAGAAATACTCTGTAGCATCCCTATAACAATATCCTTATCCTTTGTTTTTATCACATTACCCTGAATTCTACCCACATTTGCCTCTGGAAGAAACTCTTCTATCCTTTCTTTCCACTGATTTAATAGGAACTCTTTATGTACTATAACAAGTGTCTTTACCTTTAGTTCAGCAATTAATTTCAAAGCTAGAACGGTTTTACCATAACCACAAGGAACTGATATGATACCTCCTCCTATCCGTTTAGCTTCTTCAAGATATTTATCAATAATCGGAAGCTGTTTGGGTCTTAGTGATTTTGAAAATTTAATATCTATAGGTGTCGCATTATTCAATTGAATATTATCAGTTAATCCTATTTTATTTATGCCATAAAATCTTGGTAGATATAGTTTCCTTTTGCTTTCACCATAAATAGGAAATGTCGGTGGAGGTGCCCCATAATCTGTGTTTACATATGGTTTTACTGTTAGTTCTTCCCTAATTGATTTAATTAATGATGGTGAATAGTCTTCTTTAATAATCGAATAACCTCTGCTTCCGATTTTCATACTATCTTATTGTTATATATAATTATCTAAATATTCTATAACTTTTTTTATTCTTTAATATTATATGACTGATTTAAATAGGTTTTTAAAGAATGTCCTTATTGTTTTAATAATAGTATTCAACGTCTATTTCATCCCGAAACTTAATAATTCAATTATTGACCTCTTTGATAACATGTTTGTTCGTATTCTTTGCCTTGGAGTTATACTATATACTTGCCTTGATGACCCTATAGTAGCTCTTTTACTTTCTGTATGTTTTGTTATGATGCACACAAAACTACAGGAACACAAAAATATGATTATTAAAGATATAGAAGAAAAAACAGTCGGTAATGATTATAGTATAGAAATAGACGCTGAATTAGATGCTGAATTAGATGCTGAATTAGATGCTGAATTAGACGCTGAATTAGATGCTGAATTAGATGCTGAATTAGATGCTGAATTAGACGCTGAATTAGATGAGGAAGATGAAGTTGTAGATGTTCCTGGAAATATGGCTGGTGCGAAGTTAGAGGAAGTAACACACTATGATCCACTCAATCAAACCGAAAATGTGTTTGAAGAACTAGAACCACTATTAAATGTAACTGATAATAGTTTTAATCCTAAATCATTTGATAGTTCTGATAATTTAAAAATTATTGACCAATTGGATATAGATAGTAAAAAAATAGAAGAATACAATAGAGTTCAATTATAATATTATACAAAACAACGTTCATCATTTCTCCATATACTTAAGATATCAGGGTTACCTAATTTTTCTGTACCAACAATACCTACTATAAGACTCTGAGCTATTTCATGTTTAAATAAATATTTTGTAAGATAAACTGCTATTACAAAAATAGTAACTATGTTTATTAGTATAAATGTTTTTTTAACTATTTGCTTCGTACTCAAAGATAACCCAGTATCTATAGGGGGTTCTTTAATTATTTCCGGTTCTTTTTCTTGTTTAATATCATTCTTTCCCTTTTTTTTACATCTTAGGAATTTATCACTACTTTTATTTACCTTCCTTTCATCTGTTTGTTCGGTTACTTTTCCAGAATTATAGAAAATTTCTCTTGTTCCTATACTTTTAATAGGTCTTGTATTTTTACCTAGATTCTTTTGTAGTATTTCTAGATTGGTTGGACCAATATTACCTATAGTATCCATTACTATATGTTTCATTGGAGTGCAAGGAGGGAAATGTAAACTACCTTCATAAACAAAAAATGATTTTTTTTTAGGTAGTAACATTTCTGCGTTCCAATCATCAGAAACCTCAACAATTTCTTTATTATCTATTTTAATTTCATTAATAAACTGATTCATAAAATTTTCGGTATCTCCAAAATAGTTACCTTCGTTAAACATAACACTAACTATAATACCCCCATTCTCTCCTACCTGATCAGTTAGTGAATGTAGCAAACATATTTCCATATCATAATAGTTTCCATCTATCTGATGTAAACTAGGTGTATGTATAGTAATTTCATTTAGTTTATAGTAAACATTATTATATATAATTCCAGAACCTTTATCATACTGTAAAGATAAATTTTTGTTTTTAATAAATTCAACAGAACATTTAGAAGGTTTATATGAAATTTTTAAATTACACAAATCCTGACACTGCTGTATTAGTTCAGTATCAATATTTATTGGCGATTGTTTACTACCTCTACAATCTCCAGACCAATAACTAGTTTCCCCATAAGTCCATTTACTTGCCATTATGTATAATTATATATTTTATTTTAAAATTATATAATTATGATAACTAATTTTGATAAAACTCCTGTATATATATTTTTTAGCGATTTATACAAAATTCTTAAGACTCTAATAGTACATATTACCAAACTTCTTCTTGCAGATTATAATATAGTAGAACCCAAAAAAACAAAGTCTCCATTTGAAAATAATAACAATAACAATAACAATGAATATAAATATAAACCCTTTACATATAAACCTCCTGAAGTAAAAATAGATTTTTTAAATGATTTACCCAAACCTGTTTATGGAAAACCAGCCAAACAAGATGAACCCTTAATGGCACACAACATTAATGATAACCATGAATTCTCTTACGATACACTAAAACCATCTATCACTATAGAACCTCTTCATACCATGAATATCACAGATAACTTCACGAAACCAAATATACCCTATAAAAAGGAATGTAAGCAATGGGACGAATTAGACTATGTAAATAGACCGTGGTTTCCTCTATAATTATTGACTTTTTTTTACAAAAAAAAAATTGATTTTATATTCTTCTTGATAAGCAATTAACACATCAACCAACAACCTTACCGAACGACTATAAACAATCTTTCTAGCAATCTTAACAACAAAAACAAACCAACTAAAACCAAAAACAAACTAAAAAACAATCATGACTATGTCTACATTCGCATCCCTTAACATGTCCGACTCTATTGTCGTGACTACAACAAACCCAAAAACAAAGTCCCATTCAAAGGGCGACAAATACTACCTCAAGAAGCAAGAAAAGAAGAAGCGCGACGCAATGATCAAGAAGAATCGCTCAGAAAAAATGGATACAAACAACGTCTATTCCCGCCGCGAATATGGGCGCTACAATGGAAGCAAGCCTTTCGAAATCTACACAAAACACGACTATCCGACCAAGTATGAAGAAGAGCGGCAGTTTATGAACCAGAAAGACGTCGATAAGTCTTTTGTCGATGAAATCTACGAGGAATACAGCGAGCAGATGCAGAATTGGGACGACCAACACGTATACGATGATGATGAATTGCCTGAACAGGCACCAAAATACATGGGTAACAGGAAGACCAAGAGGTCTTCATCATTTGATGACTACCTAGACGAACCCCCAACAAAGAAACTCAAGTCAAAGACTAATATCCATAATGAGATTAAGGCCGAACTTATCCAGATTAGGTATGAAGTAGATGAGACCCTCACCTTTATGAAAGAAGAGTGGGAACGCATTGACCACAAAATCAAACTCTTGGCAAATAACATGAATAGCGTTACAGAAAAAACCTGGATGGACGATGATGACCTCAACTGGATGTCAGAATCGTCGAGGGGCTACCTGGTAAATTCACCAGATTATGATGAAGATTACTACAATTAATAGGATAGAAGTATTAGAATAGTAGTAGAATAGGTAGTAGTAGAATAGATTTTTTTCTATAATTTTACTTTATAGACCTACAAATAGATAGATTTTATAAATCTAAAAAAATTGAATATAAATTAATTCTAAATAGGATATTAACCAACCAACCCAATACAAAGACTTACTACCAACCCAATTCGAGACTTACTACCAACCCAATTCGAGACTTACTACCAACCATGTTTGCCAATTTTATTAATTTGTTTGGAGTGTGGAATACGCTGATCTGTATGGATGAAGAAGAAGAAGAAGAAGAACCCTGGACTCGCAAAATCTGTGTTAAAGGCAGAGGAACATTTACAAAAAAAGACATATACGAACATCTGACCGAAGCTCACTTTGGTACAATCGTAGGCATAGAACTATACAACAACAAAAACAACAACTACTACAGTTCATACTGTAATGAACCACAATCAGATGTAGGATTTACTGCAATTGTATATATTAACGAAAAAACCGATAAAAAAAAGACACTTTATAATCTATTAGAAGTTCAAAATGATACAATAAATCTATATTACTACTGGGACACATACTGGTATATTAGTAAGTATGTATCAGACGAACAGATTAATGGCCCTCTGCCTGTTTCAAAAAATCCAGAAGGTGAAGAATGGAGACATGAATGTAAGTTGAAGGAGCTGGAAGGAGGGTCGATTAACTCTGATGTAAATCCTAAAAGGATACGAATTAGTGGATCGTGGGATACATACCCTCATGTCAAGGTATAGTTATATAATAGTAGTTAGTGTTAGTATATTTTTTATTGATTAAGAATAGTATTTAATTCAGAAAATACTTCTCTCCATTCTAAACTTTTATAGGTATGAGTAAGTTCCTCATCTTTTTTAATATCTCTAACAGCATATATTTCAAATCTATTTTCTTTAAAAAATCGTTTCATAATTGTATTAGCATTTCCTTTTTTAGCTGTATTGTAATAGGTTGCACAACCGGAAGTAAAAGCCCAAGTTTTATTTGGAATTTCATCGGACCAAGTAAATACGTGTGGATTTTTCATACCATCAAAGTTATCCAATACCCTAACAATGCCCATCTCCACCAGTTCTCCATTTTTTATATCAGTATTGGCAAAAGCACCATCAAATTCATTTGACTTTATAGAAAAACTAGACGTTTTCACATATACCTTTGAACAATCCACTTTACTCATTTAATAATAATTATCTATTTAGTTTTAAATGGAACAATTATACTACATAAAATAAAAAGGAAATTAAATTATTTAAACAAATCTGGTGTAATATATAAAATGTCCTTTTCAAAACACAGACCTAAGATGTCTAGTGTAAAAAATAATTTGATGGAGGAGGAAGAGGATGAGGTTACGGTAAATATCTATACTATGAATAACCGCATCTATTTTTATGATGATATCAATAAATTTTCAGCACTTAGACTAAGGGTAGAACTTGAAACACTTGCAAATAAAACAGAATATATTGCTTCTACTAACAATATTGATCCTATCCCTATTTATTTGTATATTAACAGTGAAGGTGGTGAAGTAGGGAGTGCTCTAGCTATTGTAGATTATATTCTAAATTGTAGGGTTCCAGTTTATACAGTTATTGAAGGCGAGGCTTGTAGTGCAGCAACTCTTATTTCAATTGTTGGTGATAGGCGTTTTATGACTAAAAATTCTCATATGCTTATCCATCAGGTACGTGGTGGTCTGTGGGGTCGTATGAATGAATGTGAAGATGAAATGAAAAACATCAAAACATTTAACAATAAACTTATTAAACTTTATAAAAAATATACAGATATTCCTGAGACTAAACTAGAAAAGATTCTTAAAAAGGATATCTCATGGTCTAGTAAAACTTGTCTTAAACTAGGACTTATCGACGAAATCCTTGAATAAATTATTATCTAGTGCAATAGTTTCTTTTTGGTCATCTAATAAGATATTTTCAAGTATTAAAATTATCTGTGTTTTATCATGAATCTTAATTTTATTTTTATATATAATATCTACTAATTCACTTATAACTTTTGCTGTAGGTTCGTCTATAGAATCTATCCTTTTTTCTTTTATACTTATATTGATTTTATGATTAATTTTATCAATATTATTAATCATGATTCTATTTGGTTCTATATCTAATTTATTGGATAAAGTTGTTATTATTTTATTTTCTAAATCGATATGATGTCCTATATTTTTAGGAATAAATTCAATCGTAACACTAACCGTTTTATCGGTAGGGTCTCTCTCATAATCTACAAATTTATTACAAATGTTATATGTTTTACCAGTTGGTTTAGTGTATTTAGTACTTGAAAATAAACTATAATTATTCGACCACAAATTTATGTTATTATTACTCCATTTATTTACAATTTTGTTATTTTCTTCTACATATTCTAATGGAATAGATGATAACATATCACTTGATGGTTCTGTTTTATCTGTTGTCACTATATCTCCAGTAGTAGTGTAACCATCATGTGTATTTGGTTTCCAAAAACATACTTCTGTATCTTTAGTTTTATGACATAGAGGTTTAGGGTCAAAATATAAGACATCTTTGCAATTAGATTTATGAACGGTTGGTGTTTCAATTATATTATTTGGATCAGTATTATTGTTAAGTATTATATCACCTAAAATTCTATAATCTTCATCAGCAATAGGACGCCATATACTAACCGTTTTATTATTTTTTTGATTCGACCAGATTTTATCATATTTTTTTGTAGATTTTACATTTAATAATTTATTAGGTTTAATGTTGGTTTCTGGCAAATAATAATGGGTTTCTTCATCATCTGTTGTGAAAAATGGTGAATGATGTATCTTCCAGAATTCAGTTTTAATTTCTGTATCATCCAATTTTAACTTTATTTTCGTTATTAATTCCTCTATTTCTGTTTCTTCTGTAAATTTACTACTAATACCCTGAACTCTATTTAGAGATGGTTTATTTTTACTTATTATATAAGATAAAAACCTTATATTTTCTTTACCTTTAGGAACCCATACTCCATATTTTTTATCTATCATAGTTTTTAATGTATAATCCACTGGTTTATTTTCTTTATTGAATTTTACTAAAACTGATATAGTTTCTGGTTTAGTATTTTCTGTAGTTACTATTTGTCCTAAAGGAAAATAATTATCAATAGGTTCAGGTTCCCATATAAATAATTCGGTTGCCTTAAAAACCAATTTATATTTATTCGTTTTTTTTATAACTATTTCAGAATCTATCTTTTGTTCCTTTGTTACTGCTTTCTTTTTGTGTTTCTTTTTTTCCTTTTTAACTGAAAAGTTTTCGATCTTCTCTGTTTTTATACAATCAATAATTAAATAAATAATTATTAATAATAATAATAAATATAGTTTCATTATAATATAATTATACAATTTTTTCTTAAAAATACGACTTAATCTCTATTAATAAACATATGGGATATATTTTGGGGCATCAAATTTAAGTATCTGGACTTTAAATGTACCATTATATTGTTCGATTGATATCTCATCGTTATTATAAATTTCTTTACAGCCTCTCTGGTTATCAGAGCAATTATCACTACCAATTGTTAATGGTATTTTAAAATTATTTTTATCCATTATATAATAGTTCCAGGTGTTTGCACCTTTATACAATGGTTTTCCAAATAACTGGAGTATAACCGTTTTATCATTATTTCCAGGATCAGTAAATTCATCACTATTATTTGTTACTTTATGAAGAACACCTACCTGCTGATAATCACCACCGGATCCCCTTGTTTCCATATTAATAGGCATTCTACCTACATAACTACCAGTAGAATGATGGTCTCTTTTAAGAGGAGGCATCAATGGATTGTGTAAAACTTCTAAATCTCGGTTTATAATACGCGAATCATCCCTGAGCAGTTTGGAATCGATATCGATATCTATATCTAATTGTTTATTATCCTTATTAGATTTCTTTAATTTTTTAAATAATCTTTCCTCTAATTCATTAATAGAATCAACATTATTACTTCTATATATACCTTTAATATAGTTATTAGTAAATAAATACATTCCTACTAACAAAAATAATGAAATATATATCACATGTATATTATTTATACAAATAGTATTAGTCGGACATTTATTCATATTTATATTTATATAATATTTAATTTATTCAATTCGTTATTGTAGTTTTCTATAATACTTAGATTCTTCTTAATAATTGAAAGTGCTTTTGCAGTTGAATTAATTTTGTTTTTATCTATCTGAAATTTATCCAGGGTTTTACTATTATAGTCCCTTTTAAATTGCGAGATTTTTTTTAAAAATTTGTCAATTGTACAATTGATTATTGTACATGAGATAAAATTCGTATCATTATCTTCTACAGAAGATGCCTTGCTTTTTGATTTATTTATATACCAACGGTGGTGTCCGTCTATAATAAAATTATCATTAGTAATAATAATCGGTTTGTTTAGTTCCTCTTTATCTAAAGATATCCCTTTAATTTTTGATGAACTTAGTTCTGATTTGGTTGGTATTAAATCTGACATATCTACCTTTCGGGTTGATATATCTGTCGGCTTATCCTGTTTAGTTTTATCTACATATTTAGATATCAAATTATCTGATAATTCTTCTATTACATTCTTGTAAATAGATTTAATTGTTTTCTTTTTTTTTTGGTGTAGTAGTTTTTCTAGCAGGCGTGTCTGAATTTGATTCAAAATTCTCTAATAAATGAAAATGTTTTACTATACTTATACTTATAATTATGCAATATATACCCATTAATAATGTTATTTTATCAGTAATAAAATTATTTAGAACTGAAAACATTAAAACAAATATGACTATGTTATAGTATTTCTTAATATATACATTAAACAGTAAATAGAATAAAACTAAAATGAAAATTAAATTTTTATTTAATTCGGTATACATAAATATAAACAACAAATTTTTTATAAGAGTAAATTACTAATAAAAAAGATAATACCAGACAACAACGATTTTATTAACAACACAATAATTATATTATATTTGTTAAAGATTTCTTTATCCGGCAAAATGTTCTCTATAAATTTAGTTGAAACATTCGAAAAAACACAACTAGATAAAATAATTACAATTATTGCTGGTTTTAGGTTTTCTAATATTTTATCTATTAAACTCTTCTCAGCTGGTGGTTCCTCTTTCTTAACCGGAGGATGTGGTTGCTGATACTGTGGGTGGTATTGCTGTTGATGATATTGTTGGTTTGGATCTTGGTGATGATATTGTTGGTTTGGATCTTGGTGATGATATTCTTCTTCCTCATCGTATTCATGTTCAAGTCTCTGCTGTTCTTCTATTTGTCTATTCATATTCTCTTCCATTCTCATTTGTTCTTCTTTTTGGGTGTCATCTATATTAGTTTCTATAACCGGTGCGTCAATATTATTCAAAATGCCCTCAACCAAATTTTTATCTTCATTATCAATAAAATCACTAATAGGTCTAGATTTACTCATATATATTTTTTAATAAATCTTTTTATAAAATAAAACGAATTAATTTATAATTATACAATTTCTTTTACTGATTAAAGTATGAAAACTTAATGCTAATATTAATGCAAGTATAATAGAAATTAAATTTTGTAACATATAAAATATACTTATATTTTTTTAACTAATTTTGGCGATTTTGTGATAAAATAAACGAATATAATACATAACATAAATATTATTAGAAAAAGGTCTACATTTAAGAATTTATTTAGTTCCATTATATTTATATATCATTTTATTTTTTTACCCATGATTTCTGCTCTTCAGATTTTTTAAGTTTATCTGATGTCCTTAAACTTATCTTTATCTTGCCTTTACTAGAATCAGATGTAATACCTTTGCATTCATCTAATTTATTACATTCTTCTTTTGCCTGTTCTAATGTTGTAAGTTTTTCTTCTGTCTTTATTTGCTGTTTACCTTTACCTGAACTTAAAGATGTATCTTTGTATGGACCATCCCAGTCTTTGCTGCCAGGGTCTCGGTCCGTATCATTTACAGATGGATTAAATTTTATTTTTAATTTCTTCTTCGGTTTCTCGTCTTTATCTTCGTCTTTTTTCTCGTCTTTCTTAGCGTCTTTATCTTCTTTCTTTTTAATTTTTTTAATTAGTTTCTTTTTAACTGGTTCACCTTGCTTCTTAACAATAGGCTCCTGAACTAATAGTTTCTCATATTTTAGGGAAACACTATGTGTATCTGTATCATTCCAGAATAAATTAGAATTATTATTTTCTCTAATCTTTCGTTCTAATGATAAAAGTTTGTTTTCCTCAATATATTCACGTATTAAACTTTCTCTTTCTTCAATATTATTAGTAGTTAAATTCACCCTTTTAATTTTTTCATTAAGTATAAATAAATTCCTTTTTGTTTCTATTTTTTTCTTAAGAATAATTTCATTATCTATATTCTTATTATTACTAATAAACTCTAAACAAATTTTTTTGTATTTTATTAATTTTAAATATTCTTCCTTTAGTTCATCAAAATTATCAGTATTATTTCCTTCTATATCATCTCTTTTTTTCTTTAGACGATAAATAATTTCATTTATCTGGATATGTATAAAGTCTAAAATATCATTAACCCTTCTATATTTTGGTAGAACTATAGTTGTTTTTTTTCCATTAGTTAATGAGGTTTTTACCAATTTACCATCTAATTCATCATAAGTAAATTTAGTTAAGTTTCCCTTTTGATTTTTTTCCTTTAAAAATCTCCCATAACTATCTAAATAATCCAAATAATTATCCGTTTCCAAATAATCTAAAGTTTCTATTTTATTATCTTTACCACCACCAGATTTTATAGATGTGTCTTCTTTTTCATCTAATAATGCAACAAAGTTCGGACATGACTCAACTTCTATATCAGAAGATTCTACTTCAACTTCTGGTTCAGTTCTTGGTGTAAAAACAAATACTGGCTTTTCTGTTATATCTTCAAATAGAGCATCGTTTACATCATCATCCAAATCTAATGAAAAATCACCCTCTAGTTCGTCTTTTTCTTTTTCTTCTTCTTCATCATCATTTGTAACAGTTAAATCATCCAAATTTATAGTTTCTTCATCTAAATTAAACTCTGGTATATCAAGGCCTAAGTCTTCCTTTACCTCATGTGGTTCTGTACTGCTTGAAATATCTACAATAGTTGTTAATAATTGATTTTCTTCGCTAAGATCACATGTTTCAGATAAAGGAGGGGTTAAATCAACCTCTTCTAAATCTAATAAATTTAAAATATTGGTGTCTTCTACTTCAGGCACTTCTGGTTCTAGGGTAATGGGTACTTCAGGCACTTCTGACACCTCAAGTTTAGGTTCAGCATTATCAAGAAGTGTAACATTAATAGACATAATATAATATAATAGTATAAAAATTATTTAAAATAATATATAATTATTTATAAATTGTAATCATCAAAACGATGATTCTTAGAATGTTGGGTTCTAACCTTTTCAACATATTTATCTGTATTCGAAGTACTTAATACAAGACGTTCTCTATCAGTTTCTTCCATAATAGAATTCGTATATTCTTTGTTAAATTTTTCATCATCAGTAAAAACACCTGAACCTTCTTCTCTATAACTAAATCTTGGCAATAGTTTACTATCAAATTCAAGTGCATTTCTTGGAACACCAGAACCAAACACAAATGCTGGACTAGAAATTGGTGCTTTATCATTTATACATTTTGGTATTTCTCTACGGGTTTCCCATTTATCTGGTGGCATATAGACATAACCTGGAACATAGGTTGTATCATATGGATTTTGGTCAGAATACTTTTTATTTAAGTAAATTATCTGTTTCCATAATTGACTATCAGGGGTAGACATAAGAATATCTCTATCATATTTTGTTAGTTTCCTTAGTGTTTTATTTCTTATAGCTGTCTTAAATTCCTGTAGAAGTATATTATTTTCATTAGTATTATAACTATTTAGATTGGATTTAGAAGCTATTAATTTTTTAGTATAGGAAACAATGTCTTGCAAAGCCTCTGAATTATCTGAAGTAATATCCACTGATAGTGTAGAATCAAGTAAACCTAATAATTTTTCTTTATCTAAATTATCTAATTGGTTGAGTCTGGGTTTAAGACGCTCAAATTCTTTATCATTCATTGTTTTAGGATTTAATTTCTCTATAGATTCAATTATACTATTTAACTTATTATGATGACTATTATCTATATTCGAATTTGAACTATAAGACATAGGTAACATTGGCATTTGGGTAGACATTGGTGTCATCTGACCCATAAGAGCCAACTTACTTAGTTCATTATTTTGTGATTTTTTTACCGTATTGGAAATATTCATGGTTTGGTTTTCCATTACTTTCTCGACAGCTAACATAGAATTTTTAAGTTTATTTATTTCCATACTAGTGTTTTCTGTTTTAGGTTGGGAAAGCAACTTAGTTAACTGATTGGTTTGAGATTTTAATAAATTGTGTGATTCATGTACCTTATCATGTAGTGCCTTTAATTTAGGATCATCAGATTTATTGTTATTTAACTCGGATAATTCATCGGTCTGATTAGTTAACATTTTCCCGACTGATTTTATTACACGTACATCAGCATCAGAACCCTTCCCTATTTCATTCTTAAGAGATTCTTCTAAACCTTCAATTTGTTCTATTAAAGCATCATGTTTTTCCCTTGCATTTGTAACTTCTAATGCTTTAACTCTTAATCTCTCCGTTTCTTCCCTTGCTTTAGCCAATTTGTTATTACTAATACTTTTAAGTTTAGTTGCTTTAATATCTGATTGCGATTCCTTAATTTCGTCTATTTTAGTTAGTATAGGAGTTAACTGTCCTTCTAATAAAGTCTTCATTTGTGCTAATTGTGGGCTTAGATTAGTACCAGCATTAATACCAGACTTAGCAGTTACAATAGTATAAATTTGACCTTGTATGTCCATATTTAATTGATTTATTTTAATAAGTTCTTGTTCATATAATTCTTCTAATTCATCTAATTCATATAATAAACCATCAGCATTAATACTTGATTTAATATCACCTAATTCATTATTTATACTAACTAAATTTAATCCAGCTGCTTTTAACTTTTCGTGATGGCCATCTAATTCTATTAGTGTAGGGGGGGGGGTCAATTTCTGCATTTTAGTTTTTATTTCGTCTAAAACGGCTTCCGCCGCCGAACTTTTGGTAACTTGTTCATTTATTTTTATAGTATATGTAGCTGTTTTTTCGAGACCAGTTAAGTAAACCCAAGTACCATTAATTTCATTTATTTTAGAAGTCAAGTCAGCCACTTTAGAAGTCAAGTCAGCCACTTTAGATGTGTCGGTCACCGCGGCGTACAATTTTTTTGCAACTGTATATAAACGCACGACATTCTCTTTACGAACTGTAAAAGCTGAAAAAAGTTGGGAGTCCCAATCTTCATATGTTTTAGTTGTTAACAAGCCTTCAGCATCTATGTCTGCCTCAAGTTTATCGAAAGCAGCAAGAGCCGCCTCCGCGGCCGCCTCCGCGGCGGCAGCACCAGTGCCAGTACCAGTGCCAGCAACATCACCCCCGAATAACTTCAAAGAGCGCAAGCGCGCAGCAGCCATCTCACTTACAATAGTAGCAATTTGTTCTGTTATGCCAGTCTTTAATTGTTTTATTTTACTAAGTTCTGTATCATATAATGTTTTAATATCATCTAATTCATATAATAAACCATCAGCATCAATCTTTAATTTAATATCACCTAAGTCACTAATTATACTATCTAAATTAGAACGAGCTGTTGTTAACTTTCCTTTATGGACATCTAATTCTATTACTGTAGGCGTGCCGGGTTTCAGCATTTTATTTGTTATTTCTTTTAAAACGGCTTCCTCATCCGAACTTTTGGTAACTTGTTCATTTATTTTTATAGTATATCTAGATGTTTTATGAATTACAGTCCATCCCACCCAACTTGCTTTATGGTCATCTATATATTGCACCATAGCGGCCGAGCCCGTGTTGTCCCCCACACCGTCGTACAAATCTTTTGCGACTGTAAATAAAAGCATGACCTCATTGAACTGAACTGTAAAATCTGGAAAAAGATCGCCTGCCCATAGATTCAGGTTGGCGTCGGTGTCGGTCTCGGTGAACAAGGGAGAGGCAGTGAACTCTGCAAAAAGATTATCCCAAGCATCAAACGCTTCCTTTTCCTTCTCGGCGGCAGCAGCAGCATCGGAGAAATCTTCCCTGTTATTAGTATGAAGTGTATAACATTTGTGTAAAATTACACAAATAAAAAATACCAAAAACAATATTATTATTTTTCTAATATTCATTTTCATATATTATTATAAAATATTTTATTATCAAATAAATTAAATTTACCAGTTATCTGGATGTATATGGAAAAATCCATCAATATGTTTTTCATTATTATTATATGTTGGTTCAGAATATTTATCATTTAATTTAAGTATTTGTTTCCATAATTTATTATCGTAATTTAAATTAGAAAGAAGAAGTTTTCTATCTTTCTCGCTAATTCTTGTTAATGTACCCTTTCTTAATGCTTTAGATATTTCCATTATTAGTATTTCTCTTCCGGTTTTATTATAATTATTAAGATTAGATTTAGATTCTATAAGTTTATTTGTATAAGAAACGATATTTTCTATATCTTTGGAATTATTTTTTTCTACCTTTATTTCTAAAATGGAAGTTAAGAGACCTAATAATTGATTTTTATCTAAATTATTTAAATTATTATAGTCTTTATTTAATTTAGTAAACATTTTCTTATCCATAGATTTAATATGAAGTTTATTTAATGATTCTATTATATTATTTAACTTTTCATGATGATTATTTGATTTAATGGGTAAAATTGTTTTATTTTTAGATTTGTAATATTTGTTTCTAGTTTTTGTAACTGTATTAGAAAGTGAACTCGTCTCTGTTTCTATTAACTGTTCTACATTAATAATTGATTTTTTGAGTCTATTAATTTCTGAAACAGTTTTTGGGGATTTAGGCTGTTTAAGTAATTCTTCTACTTTACTAGTTTGAGATTTTAGTAGTTCTTGAGACTCATGAAGTTTTGTTTTTATTGCATTTAACTCTGTCGCATACTTATTATTTGAATCAGTTATATTATTTATTTCAGCTAATTTTACCAATTTTTCAGTCTGGTTATTTAAACTTTCTTCTAAGGAACTTATTATAGAAATATCCCAATCTTCTCCCTTTTCTAGTTCTTTTTTTAACGCTGATTCTAGTTCTGTTATTTTGTTTAATAAAACTTGATGTTTTGCTTCTTCTTCTTCCTTTTCATTTTTTAAATCTGATACAGTACTATTTGTAGTTGTGGGCGAGACAAATTGATAATTATTATAAGACTTCTGGATTTGGTTTATGTCATCCCTTATTGGCGTGAATATACTATTAAATAATAATTTATAATTTGTTGGTGTAGTTTGAGGGACTGTTGTATTTGATGGGGGAACTGTTGTATTTGATGGGGGAACTGTTGTATTTGATGGGGGAACTGTTGTATTTGATGGGGGAACTGTTGTATTTGGAGTATTTGAAATTGATTCCTTAGCATTACAACTTCCGGTTATTTTATAAGGGTAAGTTTTATCTTGTGTTGTTTCTGGGAGTACATAAGGGTTACAGTTACTATTTATTTTATTTATAACAAAATATTCTGGAGAGCCTATTTTTAAAGACATCCAGAAATATAATGCTTCTACAAGACTATTTTGTTTATTATTGTCTATAAATCCAATCTTATCAGGATCGTATATTACTTCTGTAGGATTTGATAAATAATATGTTAATTCTGTTAACATATCGCCTAATGCTATAATTGTGCTCTTATATATGCCCATTAGTGCTTTCACTGTATATTCCGTATTAACCAAATAGTCTTTTTCAGGTGCCTTATCAATTAGTGCTTTTAGTTCAATTATAGTTTTATCGAGAATTTGTGAATATTGGTTTGTTGGAAACTGACCTATTAGTGTTTTTCTATTTTGGTAGTCATATGCCCATCTTTTCAACGGAAGTGACTTAATTATATCATTTGGATCTAATAGATTTAACTTTTTTATTAAATCTTCAAGAGCTTTTTTTGATTTGGTTAAGTCTTCCTTATATTTATTTACATGGATTACTAAAGTTTTTGTGTATTTATCTACATATGACTGATTTTGTTTTTCTATTTCGTCAACTTTAGTTTTTATTTCTTGAAATTTTTCTACTAAATTAAGTTTGGCCTCTTTAATTTCCTTTTTTTTAGTATCGATAGGGTTCAGGAATTTTGACGTTCCGGTCTTTTGCTCTAATGAACTAAGTATAACATTATAATGATTAATCTCATATTTAATATTATTAAAATCTAAAACTAAACTGTCTATATTGTTTTGTACTTCTTCTATTGTAGTTTGAGATAAGAAAGGTTCCTCACCATAGATTAGTTTTAATTTTTCTTCTATATCATTGTAAGTGATGTTATATATTGGAGACCTTTTTAAATTACTAATTTTTTTTTCTAAATCATAAATTTCTTGTGATGATGGGAAACCCGTATATAAATTTATAGCGTCTTGTTCTAAAGAAAAGAAATTCTCCATATTATTGTTAATAGAATTACATTTTTTTACAAAAAAACATATTAAAAGTAATAATAATACAATTAAAATTAGTTTTACACGAACCATTACATTTATATAACAAAATAAAATTATTACATTTATTTTATTAAGGTAAGAACATAGTCTAATTTTTTATGGTATAGAGAATCAATATTATTCTGGGGTTTTAATTGTTTTAAAATTTGTAATATATAGTCTAATTTTTCATGATAATTAAACTGTTCACAATTAGGTAATTCAATCTGATGTAATTTTTCAATAATAAAGTTTATTTTTCCATTCTTAGAATCATCAGTACTATTTAATGATTGTAATTTTCCGAACATTTCTAGAACATAATCTAGTTTTGTATGATAATCGTCTAAAATTTTCTTTTGAGGATTCATTTTTTCTATCATTTCAAGAACATAATCTAATTTTTTATGATAAATATCATCTTTTTTATTTAATTTGTTATATTCTTTTAATTTCATTATTACATAATTTAACTTTTTATTATAACTTGCATCACCACTTTTACATTTAAATTCGCTTAATTCTTTTAATTTAACATAAACATAATTTATTTTTGTATCATATGGTTTATTAAATACTTCCGTATTTTTATAAAATTTATAACTAGAAGCAGTTGTATATGACCTAGTTTGTCTTGTTGGCTTATACTGTGTTGTTGATGAAGGTTTATAAGGGGTTGTTAATGATGGTTTAGAAGTGGGTGTTATTGAGTGTGGGTTATAAGGGGTTGTAGGTGATTTAGGTTTATATGGTGTTGTAGGTGATTTAGGCTTATATGGTGTTATTGAGGGTGGGTTATAAGGTGTTATAGGTGATTTTGGATTATAAGGTGTTATAGGTGATTTTGGATTATAAGGAGGTGTAGGTGATTTTGGCTTATAAGGTGTTATTGAGGGCGGGTTATAAGGTGTTGTAGGTGATTTTGGCTTATAAGGTGTTATTGAGGGCGGGTTATAAGGTGTTGTAGGTGATTTTGGCTTATAAGGTGTTGTAGGTGATTTTGGGTTAGTAGATGGATCTGTAGTAGTAGGTATTTCCGTTGTAGTTTTACTGTATGGGTTACACGTATCAGTTACACTAACCGGTGCTTCTGCTGGTAATGACTGTGTAGTTGTAGGTGGCTTTACTTCATAAGGACTACATGTATCAGTTACACTAACTCGTGATTTTTTAGTTGTAGCAGCATCTGTAGTTGTAGATTCTGTAGTTGCAGGTGGCTTTACTTCATAAGGACTACACGCATCAGTTACACTAACTCGTGATTTTTTAGTTGTAGCAGCATCTGTAGTTGTAGCTTCTGTAGTTGCAGGTGGCTTTACTTCATAAGGACTACACGCATCAGTTACACTAACTCGTGATTTTTTAGTTGTAGTAGCATCTGTAGTTGTAGCTTCTGTAGTTGTAGCTTCTGTAGTTGCAGGTGGCTTTACTTCATAAGGACTACACGCATCAGTTATACTAATCGGCGATTTCGTAGGCAATGACTCTGTAGTTGTAGCATCTGTAGTTGTAGCATCTGTAGTTGTAGCATCTGTAGTTGCAGGTGGTTTTACTTCATAAGGACTACACGCATCATTTACACTAACTCGTGATTTTTTAGTTGTAGTAGCATCTGTAGTTGTAGCAGCATCTGTAGTTGTAGCAGCATCTGTAGTTGCAGGTGGCTTTACTTCATAAGGACTACACGCATCAGTTATACTAATCGGCGATTTTGTAGGCAATGACTCTGTAGTTGTAGCATCTGTAGTTGCAGGTGGCTTTACTTCATAAGGACTACACGCATCAGTTACACTAACTCGTGATTTTTTAGTTGTAGTAGCATCTGTAGTTGTAGCAGCATCTGTAGTTGTAGCTTCTGTAGTTGCAGGTGGCTTTACTTCATAAGGACTACACACATCAGTTATACTAATCGGCGATTTTGTAGGCAATGACTCTGTAGTTGTAGCTTCTGTAGTTGCAGGTGGCTTTACTTCATAAGGACTACACGCATCAGTTATACTAATCGGCGATTTTGTAGGAAATGACTCTGTAGTTGTAGCATCTGTAGTTGCAGGTGGCTTTACTTCATAAGGACTACACGTATCAGTTACACTAATAGGTGATTTTGTAGGCAATGGCTTTGTAGTTGTAGCATCTGTAGTTGCTGGTGGCTTTACTTCATAAGGACTACACGTATCAGTTACACTAATAGGTGATTTTGTAGGCAATGACTTTGTAGTTGTAGGAGGATTTACTTCATAAGGACTACACGTATCAGTTACATTAATAGGTGCTTCTGTCTTTTTATTATCCGGTTTAAAAGATAAACATTTACTTGTAACAATAACTTCTGGTTCTGTAGTTTTAGAAACAGATTCATTTGGTTTATATGGTGTGCATCTATTATTATTATTTATTTGATTCACTTGTAATTTCGTAGTTGTAGATGTATTCTCATATGCCCTACATTTATTGTTAACACTAATAGGTGATTTTGTATTTGTAGCTTCTGTAGTTGTAGGAACTGTAGTTGTAGGAACTGTAGTTGTTGGAACTGTAGTTGTAGTTTTAGGAGGCTTTATTTGATAAGGACTACATGTATCAGTTACAATAACTGATGCTTCTTTATTATCCGTAACTGTTGTGTTAGGTTTAAAAGATAAACATTTACTTGTAACAATAACTTCTGGTTCTGTAGTTTTAGGAACAGATTCATTTGGTTTATATGGTGTACATTTATTATTATTTATTGTATTTACTTGTAATTTCGTAGTTGTAGATGTATTCTCATATGACCTACATATATTGTTAACACTAATAGGTGATTTTGTATTTGTAGCTTCTGTAGTTGTAGCCTCTGTAGTTTTAGGAACTGTAGTTTTAGGAGGCTTTATTTCATAAGGACTACATGTGTCAGTTACACTAACTGTAGTTTCTTTATTATCCGGATCCGTTGTGCTAGGTTTAAAAGATAAACATTTACTTGTTACAATAACTTCTGGTTCTGTAGTTTTAGGATAATAATCATTAGGTTTATATGGTGAGCATCTCTTATTATTTATTTGATTCACTTGTGATTTCGTAGTTGTAGTTGTAGATGTATTATCATATGGTCTACATATATTGTTAACCCGAATACCTTTAGATGCTTCTTTAGTAGCAGTCGTAGTAGTAGCAGCCGTAGTTTCTGGTGACTCCGTTGTAGTTTTACTGTATGGTTTACATGTACCAGTAATACTTGCGTCTGTTTTTGTTTTACTGAATGGTTTGCATGTACCAGTAATACTTGCTTCTTTAGTAGTAGCAGCCGTAGTTTCTGGTGATTCCGTAGTAGTTTTACTGTATGGTTTACATGTACCAGTAATACTTGCTTCTTTATTTGCAACCGTAGTAGCAGCAACCGTAGTAGCAGCAACAGTAGTAGCAGCAGCCGTAGTTGCTGGTGCTTCCGTATTAGTTTTACTGTATGGTTTGCATGTACCAGTAATACTTGCTTCTTTAGTAGCAACCGTAGTAGCAGCAGTAGTTTCTGGTGCTTCCGTAGTTGCAGCAGCATCTGTTACC
>Ga0209095_1000356_pt1 | contig 28160 bp, 36 predicted proteins | sample COGITO_mtgs_1104_3_FD_184795 | JGI IMG/M metagenome (GOLD analysis project Ga0209095, IMG submission 184795) | Pelagic marine microbial communities from North Sea - COGITO_mtgs_110404 (SPAdes) (version 2) | ecosystem: Environmental > Aquatic > Marine > Epipelagic ... | reverse complement strand
GTCTCTAAAAAATGGGGAGTATACGGAGTTTAAATTTACAGTCAAGGAAAGTCCCACGGTAGATCTAGAATACAACGTTTACATATTTTTTGTTAACTACACCAGAGCCGAACAACACTCACAGGTGAAGAAGTTTTACGAAGAGAAGCAGAAGACAAGTCTCAAGAAATTGATGAATCAGCCCATTAAGAAGACCCATGATGAAAACGATTATATGAGTTATGACACACTGGAGGAATTCAACTCACGTAAGCGTTGGAAGCTCATAGTGGATAACGTTTTGAAGAATCCACAGTTCTATGCCTGTATAACTTCTTTGAATAGAAAAACATTTTCTATAAAATAATGAAGTCCAAAGCTTATATTATGATGCAGATTAAAGAATTACTGGAGAAAAATAGGGGTCTATGTGACCAGGAAATTGAGGTGTGGTTAAAGGAGAATGAAGACAAGACAGTTTACGAACTCCTCACTATAAAGAAGGAACTTTCTGAAACTCAAGAATTTCAGGATGTATCCTGTATGAGGTGGTTTAGAGAATAGGATCTCTACAAAGGTATGTTTAACAAGTGGTGCAATTCACAAGGGTTTACTAACGCATCCAATATATCACATGTGCGAATGGACGGTGGTGTCCTCTCAGTACCATTTGATAGATTGAATGAGTTTCATGAAAAGTACGTGGAGGCTATACAATCGGGTGAAAGACTCTTCCTCGTTGAGCAGAAGAGTCCGACGTATAACTTCTTCGTCGACATCGATTACAAGGACAATGTACCTTTGAGCATCGTTGAAATTAAGAATATTTGTAAGATTATTTGTGACAAGGTCAAAAGGCATGGTGGGAAGGATTGTCTAATTTCTGTATCTAAACCAAAGGCGTGTGGAAATTCGCTCATAAAAACTGGGGTTCATCTAAATTGGCCAGGTTTCGTGGTGGATCAGGCAACCGCTTTGGCTCTGAGAGAGCACATTCTCGTAGCTCTTTCGAGGGGTAAGGGTTCCTTGGATTGGAATGAAATTGTAGATGCCGCCGTGTACGGGGATCTTCAGCGCGGGACCAAGGGGAGTGGGTTTCGTATGATATGGTCTCACAAGATGGTCAAAAATGAAATTCAACTCGCGTACCTCCCAATCTTCAAGTATGTCAGTGGTCCGCTGAGTACACTTATTCAGATTGACCCCACCCCCAACCTGGAAACCCTCAAGATGTCCATCGTTCGCACGGACGTTGAACAGAGTCATGTGATTGCGCCGCCCTCCAACATTCTCAAGGAGGGGTCTTTTACGAAGGAACAAACGAAGGATGAGGTCCATAACGATGAGTTGAAATACCTGATTGAAAGATTTGTAAATAAAAATATAGAGGGGCAAGGGGGTGCCACGATTACAAAGGTATTCAAATACAACAATATATACTTGGTGTCGACAAATTCCAAGTACTGTGAAAATCTCCGAAGGGAACATGGTTCAAATCATGTGTGGTTCATAATCAGCGGTAAACAAATACTTCAAAAATGTTTTTGTAAGTGTGAAACTATTCGAGAAAGGAGGGATGGTTTCTGTAAGGACTTTTGTGGTCGCCGTCACGAACTTTCACCCTTAATTATTGAAAAACTATACCCACAACATTCCGATCTTAAAAAGTGTCCGGAAATTAAAAAGTTTAACGAAAAACCCAAGATTGATATGGGTGGTGTAAATAAATCCATCGAAAAGTTTATACAGGTGAATAAACAGGGTCAACGTGACACGAGGGTTTTAAAGATTCTCAAGTGTAAGGGTGGTTTTAATATCATAACAAACTCCACTTACTGTGAAAACATCAAAGGGGAACACAATGACTCCACGACCATGGTTTACCAGGTTAAAAAGAGGAAGGAGCTGAGTCAATATTGTTCTATATGCAAAGATGTAAAGACTATTAGAAAACATGAACTACACACTGGTATAATTAACGAATTATTCTCAAAAGCTACTTAAACAGTTGTGGTGATTATAATAAAAATGGCTGTACAGACAACACGATCAGGGAGAAAGATTAAGAAGCCGGAAACGTTTACACCAACCGAGAGCGACGTCGTCGATGACTGGGGTGAGGATGATCATGATTCCGAATTTAATTCCGACATTGACACAGAGGAAGAGGAGGATTATACCTCAGGTGACGATGACAGTGATGCGGATGAAAATGGAAACCTCAAAGATTTTGTCGTAGATAGTGATAGTGAAAGTGAGTGAGAATGTGCTTAAAAAAAACAAGCAGTAGTATTAATAATGGAAACGGATATAGGAAATCCAATTGATTATAATCCTACTGTCGAACCTCTAGTTAACGAAAAGGATGAAGATGATACGAGAGAATATTATTTTCAACCTTCAGAAATGAATTACGCGCAACCACCCCCCAATCAACAGGTTTCGGTGGAGAAGACTGATTTTCTAGGAAATGTCGATAAGAGTACTTGGATTATCGCATTTGCTGTATTTTTACTTGGTTTCTTTATGGGTAAAACTATGCAACCAGTCATCCTCCGTTACACCTAGTATGGCTCAAAGTCTCCAATGTCTCCGTATGATGGTGATACGAAAGGTCCCACCGCAATCAACGAATTCTTTTTCAATTCCCTAATACCACCCTTTACCTGCCTTTTTATATGTGTTACAGTTTCCTGTACGTTTTCCATTAACTTTGATCCTTTCGTTTCCACTTTTTTTTCTTCGACCATTTTGTTTTTTAAAGTGTAGCATGGTTTAAAAAACAAAATAAAGAAAGTTCCAACCAAAATGGTGGTTATCACAATCTGTAGCATTGTTTACTGTATTATGATATTTTTTACGCGGGTGATTCATCATCTTCTTTGACGGATTCTAATTGGTCTTCCTTTTCCCGCTGTTTTTGACGTGCTTCGATTTCCGCCGAGACGATGGCATCTGCTTCCTTGACGAGGTCCTCCATCTGGGCATCGGGCTTTTCCTTCTTGAGCTTCTCTAGGACCTCTGCTGGGTGGCTAATAGGTGCCTCGTCGGGTTTGGTGTAAAACTTGGAGTTGTCATCACCTGGTGTATATCCAACCTTGGTATCCATCATCCCCTGCTTACGTTCTTGGAACATCCTCGCAGCCTGGGACTGATTCTCTTTGTACCCAGTCATAATCTCTTCGAGTTTATCATTCGTGTAATGAACGTCATCAATTTTGGAGGAATCTGGTGGAATGAGGAGCCACTTGTACATGTCTACGACATAGATGTCAAAAGTACTATCCTCCTTTTGGAGGCGTTTAGCATGATTCGCCGCCTCGTCGCGAGTCGCAAAAGCGCCACGAAGCTTGATACCAAACTTATCAGTCTTTTGGGGACACTCTGGACCAACGATAGAGATGCATGCGAAAACCTGCCCGGGAACGGTTGTATAATCCTGCTCAAGAGACATTATACTAACAGAGTGCATTAAAACTTTAAGTTCCTAAGTGATTTAAAAGATTGATAAAACTATCATACATGGAAGAGATTCGTCGGAACCACAATGACGCCAAGAGATCCCTAATACAATCTGTCGCCCAAAAGGGACAGTGTATTCTGGATGTCGGGTGTGGTTTTGGTGGTGATCTTCAAAAATGGCACAAGTGTGGGGTCAACATAAACATGTGTGACCCGGAGCCATCTGCTCTAGTGGAGGCGAGGTCTAGGGCGAAGAATATGCACCTGCGGGTAAACTTCTACGAGGGTGACATACATCAGTGCCCGAATAGAAAGTTTGACGTGGTGTGTTTCAACTTTTCTTTACACTACATCTACAAGACTAGGGAACTCTTCTTCAGTTCCCTACGGGAAATCAAGAAGCGAATAAAGCCGGGTGGAAAGTTGATAGGTATCATTCCAGACTCTGAGAAGATTGTGTTTAGGACACCCTACCGGGATGGGGATGGAAACTACTTTCTGACACGTGGTGGGTATGGAGAATATGGTGAGAAGATGTTTGTACACTTGGTGGATACCCCGTACTACGCGGATGGACCAAAGCCAGAGCCTATATGCTACAAGGACCGCCTTGTGACGAGTTTAGAGGAGATGGGGTTTAGACTAGAACTTTGGGAGGGTCTCACAGGAAACCCGATCTCAGAATTCTATAGTAAATTTATATTTGTATATAAGAGATGATAGTGATAGTTATTTTATTCATCATATGTGTTTACATAGTACATAACACGCGCGAACCTCGGGAGTTTACGGAGGTGAAGGAAAGGTATCACATTCTCAGGGAACATCTCCGAGAAACCGATAATCGTAAATACCACATGTTGCACCGCCACATCCCAATAACTGGATTTACCCGAATGAGGAATACCGTGGGCTACAATACAAACAAGGGTGGGGAAATAACCATATGTTTGAATGGTGGTGTAAATGAAATATTCCACGTTCTCATCCACGAGTTGGCGCATTCTACGGTGGAGGAGTATTCCCATTCCCCAGAATTTTGGGAAAACTACATAGAACTTAGAAACATATGTGAAAGTCTAAACATTTATGAAAAGATCCCACAAAAGACTAAATTCTGTGGTCAACACGTTCAGGATAAATAATCTTATCCTACATTAAATGAAAACACCAATTAGTGTGGTAATACAGAGTGTGGGAATTTGGTTAGCAGTATTTGCGGTCATTTTTGTTCCAAAATTTATTCAAAATTATAGTTTTAATTTGGTGTGGATGACTATGGTTATACCAAATGTTCTCCGCCTCATCGTCTCGGACATCCCCCAGCTCGCGGTGGATCGCCTCTTCTTTTGGGCGTCGACGGTCGTATCTATGATACTTATGTATTTGATCAACCAGGGGTGGCGTACTTCCCGCCAAGCGGTAAAAAATCAGGAGAATGACAGGAGAAAGAACCTTATATTGAGTTTCTTGCTCTTGGCGACTTTTGCTGGTGGAATGTTTATTACGTATTTAACGGGTATCGATTCCTCAATCTATAGCAATAAAGGTTGGGAAAATTAGGGCTTGATGATGTAATCCTTCGCGAAGAAGAATACAACGGCTGAAACAAGGCCGGTCGATGCAAGACCAATCATACTTCTACCCCCCTGTTCGTTAAGGAACTTGGGGATAGAGGTCACTAGTTTATCTTGAACTGGCTTGCTGATGGCGATTGCTGTACACACCGCGACAAATAGGGCAGTCATTTGATCATCTGTGAGGTTGAGGGGATTCTTACTTTCTGGTTTCTCCGTCTGCTGGGGGGCGGCATAAGATCCCTGTGGTTGGGGGGCGGTCATTTGGGGCATCATACCCTGCATTTTTGGTTCATCGGTCATCATTGGGGGTTCCATCATAATATCATTGATTGGTGTAGAATCCATCGTCTCTTTATTTTGGTGTATATTTTTTTCAGGCCCATTGTTCACAAAAGACGTGGTTGGGTTGGTATTTAGGGGTACCATACCATCACCATTATCAGACAAATTCAATGTACTCACTTGGGGGGAAGCCATTTAACTATACCACATGTTTTTTGATAAAAACGAAAACGCGATTATTTCCTCTTGGTGATCGTCAGTGCCGTCTTCTTGGTGGCCTTTTTGGCATCCTCCTCCTTCTGCTCGAGGTGCTTGGGGTTGTACATCTTTTTGTGAAGTCTCCACAGCTCGGGGCCCCCAACTCTAAAGTTCTTCCTGAGTGTTGCCTTGTACCAGAATACACAATCCTGAATCCTGTTAGACTTTACTGTGTTGTCTAACACGAGGCATTCGTAGTTTTCTGTGCATGCGTCCATAACCTTACAGAACATATCGAAGGAGGGGAAGATACCAAAGAAGGACTTGTACAACTTTTCTCTATTTTGGATGATATTCTCCCTGAGTATAAATACGTAGTCGACATTGGCGCGAAGTGCCGGTGGGAGATCCATCACGTACTGCATCGTCAACATGAAGAAGATCTTCCAGTGGCGTCCATTCATGAAACATTGGCGTATACAGGTATCCTTCAGAAACTTTGAATCGTACATACAGTCATCTAGGAGCATGAAGGCTCCGCAGTTTTGTTTTCCTGCGCCCACCAATTTTCTCTGCCTGGCCATGACCCTTTCTATCGCGTCTCTATCATAATCGCCGTAGATGAAGAGATCTGGAATAAATTCAGAGTAAAAGTGGTTACCTTCCTCTGTCCCCGAAAGTACGATCCCCGCTGGAAGATGCCTTTTGTGGTACATTATATCTTTCACCAGAGTGGATTTACCCGTATTTCGCTTACCTATGAACACACAAACCCTGTCGTCCGTAATACTTTCGGGTTTGAATTTCTTCAATTGAAGATTCATTCTAATGTAGTGTCTCGTTTTATTTACCAAAATTTTACTCATATAGAGTAGGAATGGCTGGTCGTCTGAGACTTGCCGCCACAGGGGTTCAAGATCAATGGCTATCAGACGAACCACAGTTTTCATATTTCCTGATGAATTTCAAGAGACACACTAAATTTTCTATAGATGTTTTAGAAAATCAGTTTGACGGTACTGTGGATTTTGGAAACGTTGTAGAGTGTAGAATCCCCGTAGACAAGGGGGATCTTATAAAGAACATGACCCTAAAGGTAACTTTAAATGACCCAACTCCCGATACAACAGGGAATGATACTATTTGGTCACCTTCTATAATCACACACATGATTGAATATGCGGAACTTTTGATTGGTGGTCAACCTATCGAGAGAATCACAGGTGAATATATTTATCTGTACCAACAGCTTCATAATACGAATGATGATATCGATCAAACCCTCTACTTTCTGAACGGACATGGTAACATATTAAGTTATCAGGGCGATTATACCTATTTTCTCAATCTCCCATTTTACTTTTACAGAAATTCAACACTAGCCATACCAACGTGTGCCCTAACTAAACATATCGTGGAGGTTAAAATTAAATTACGACCTCTGAAAGAGGTGATATTTAACAATGGCCTTCCTTACGATATCCCAGATGGACTCCAGGGTTCAATTCGTACGATGTCTATAGATACAGATTTTGTATATTTATCTGACGAAGAGAGGGGGTATTTGATGTCGTACCCCATTGATTATGTGATCACACAGGTTCAACTGGCGCAGTTCAAAATGAAAGTTGGTGAAACCAAAAAGTCTGTGATGTTAAACTTCCAACACCCAGTCAAGGAACTTTTCTTCATTTCTCAATCTGAAGAGGCTGTTGTAGATAACGACCCAAATTGGTACAATAGCATCAAAAATGTAGAACTTCGTTTCAATAATGAGGTTGTTTTCAAGAGGGATACAAAGTTTCTAGTATACGAACAATCTCTGAAACATCATATAAATAGTCCATCATCTGCAAACATCGCCACATTTGGTATGTATTCATTTTCCCTTAAACCAGAGGTATATTACCCAACAGGACAGGTAAACATGAGTCGTGTTACCCACAAAATGTTGACTATGGAGATTATTCCCAACAACTATGCGGAAGCCAATAATACCCGGGTGTATGCGGTCAACTATAACGTATTGAGATTTGAGAGTGGTTTAGCTGGATTAAAATTTTAGGTGGATATATTAGTAATGGCTGGTCGTGTCCAACTTTTGGCGTCTGGACCCCAAGAGCAGTTCTTCACGGACAATCCAGACTACAGTCATTTTTTGGAAAGTTTCAAGAAGCATTCGAATTTTTCACGGGACTATGTGGACTTGGATCCCGTGAACGAAATTGATTTTGGGAAGACGGTGAAATTTAAGATTCTCCAAAATCAAGGTGACCTACTGAAAACCCTGAGTTTGAAAATAAAACTCCCAGAAATTGGTACATCGGGGGTCGCTTACATAGAATCTGTTGGTCACGCGATCGTTGAGCATGTCGATTTAATCATCGGGGGTAAGATCATTCAAAGATTGACGAGTGACTATCTCCAAATATATTCAGAGCACAATGTTACTCAAAGTAAACAAAACGCCCTCGAGCATCTGATTGGTAAGTATGATGAAAGAACTGCGGATGTCCAAGTTGCTAACCGTCTCATAATCGCGAGAAATGCTTTGGGAAATACGAAGGATGTAGATTTTTTTGTGGATTTACCCTTTTACTTTTACAACCACCCAGAGTTGGCGATACCCCTCTGTGCTATAAAAAAACAGGAAGTCGAAGTCGACATCAAGTTGAGGGATGTGAAGGACCTCATCGTGAGGATAGACGGTGCCTATCCAAATTCATTCACAGAAGACATCAGGATACAGGAATTCAAATTGTGTACAGAAATTGTATTTCTAGATTGTACAGAGCGAATTAAAATTGAAAAAACGCCCCGAGATTACCTCATTTCACAACTACAACAAAACGTCTTCAACGTTGATGCGGGTGTGAACTCTGACACATTCAAATTGGACTTTTCAAACCCGGTGAAAGAGTTATACTTTGTGATTCAACGACGGGGTAAGATTGGTAATAATGAATTTCAGTTTGTAACACCATTTGACTACGATAATACATCTATTATACAAGACGGGAAGTACATACTTTACGAAAACCTCGACCACCTGACACTCAGTTTGGATGGGCAGGACATTATAACAGAGGAAACGGGTAGTGTCATATTTCTCAAGGCGGTTCAAGCTGCGATCCACCATTCCAAGACCCAACTCATTAGACGATTCTATTCGTACAGTTTCGCACTTCAGCCAGAGGAATGGTACCCAACGGGGCAGGTTAATTTCAGTTTAGTAAAAGAACAAATTTTAAACCTAAGTATGACGTCGTGTCCCGATTTTGCAAGACAGATTCGTGTCTACGCTCTAAGCTACAACATTCTACGTGTTGCCGAGGGAATTTCTAAAACTCTTTTTACCGTTAAATATTAACATGAATATGCAAACTGGATTCGGAGATGCTGGGGATACCCAGGCTACGAATTACATGAACACTATGATTGACATAATGATGCCCGTGATGGAAAACAGTATGATTTTGGCTGCTGAATATTGTAAGGCTTGTGGAAGAGATGTAATTCTTCCAGAAGACATGGAATACGCATCCAAATATTGTGCTATGAATACGGTTGGTCAGAACATCGGCTCCCTCTTCCCCGATGTGTATGAGGAGGGGGAATCGGAGGATGAGATTGAGATTGAAGAAGTTGCCGAGGAAGAATGTCCAGGGTTTGTTAGGTATTCGGGAGACGACCCCAAATTTATCCAGATGAATGAAGCTTACGACCGTTGGCACAGCTGGGAACCCCAGAGTCCGGCAGAACAGATGTTAAAAAATGCCCTTAATAGTAATGAGCACATGGGAGCCTGAGGCATGGACATTTTTGGATGATAAATTGAAATCATGTGACATAGATACCAGCTCTAGTGAATCATCGGATGATGAACCGGTGTTCACGAAAACCAAAACACTCAGGAAAACAAAGTATAAAAAAATTGAAAAAGAAGATTTGTTACCAGAATAATTTTCCTCAACTATAGTATAAAACTTACACAATGGCTGGCGTTATCGATACCGCTATGGACACTGTCACCCTCGTCGCGGCTGAGCTTGAGACTCAGTCCCTCAACTCCGTGGTCGCGGGCTTCTCGTTCGCTGCCGCGATGTCTTGGATGGACCTTGTTCGCTGGGTCATTACCCAGGTGATCAAGGCGCCCAAGAACGGCGGTTCCCAGTATGCGCTCACAGCGCTCTTCACCACCCTCCTCTCGGTTGTGGTCTACCAGGTTGTGTCTCGCATCTCCACCCGTGTCTCGAAGCCTGCCCAGCCAGTCTTCGCCGTCACCCGCGTTTAAAAAATCAACGCTTCATGGAGGTGAGTACCAGGACACCAACAAATACGATAATAAGGATATATATGTATTCTTTCCATTCATAGAGATTTCCAAATCCCGAAATCCCTATGTTTGTCTTCACAGTGGGTTCCACCTTGATTTCTTCGGGTGCATCATTTTCAATTTTAGTCAGGTTTTCAAGTTTATCCGTAGAACATTTAATATTCAATTTAATGATGTGATCTTGGTTCATAAAATCGTAGGGAATTAGGCGCCCGTGACTTGTATAGAAAAACTCAAGTTTGATATCTTGTATGTGTTTTTGAGAACCTTTATGGAAATTGTGTACTATGGGGTCATCGCTACCGTGTACATTGACAAAGTCTCCACCATTTAGGAGAATGTGCCCCGTATAGAACGGGGATGAAGAATACACAGTCTTTGTGAATTCTTCCGATCCCGCAGAAAGTTTCAGTATAAGTGAATTTGGACCAGATAGATTGATTGAACCTGAGGTGAGACTGTTTCCAGAGGAGATGTAATCATTCGAACCAAATCCCAAAATCTGGTGAGGTGTCGTCAGTGGTGTATTATTACTGGTATAACCGTTCACCCCAGTTCTAAAACCAAGGGTAAATTCGTGGGTTCCGGCTGAATTTGATAGAGTCAGTTTATTTGTATCTGCATCGAAGACGACTGTGTCGACACTAGAACCCTGTAGTTTCGTATCTATGTCTGTAGCCAACAATGACCCGTTCGCATAGTTTGTTTCGTCCAGTGTGTAGACGTTTCCATCTACACTAAAGGATTTGTTGGTTGTACAGGTGGCGAGTTGGGGTGTTGGAATTCTGGCCGAAATGAGGGATATTTCTGAAACATCGTAAATTGGATTTTCCAACCTAATTGTATAATTATTCGCGTATGGGTACGCGGTGATGTCTCTTTCGCTACTATCTATGTCCAAAGTATGAACCTTCATTAAAATTACGGTATATAATTTTAATGACTGTTTTTGTCTAGGGGGTGGGTAATTTACTGGGAAATGCTATGTGCGAGGGGGTTCTGCTGGAGTTGTACCTTTGCGATGTCCAAAGAGTTCGCGTTGGGGTTTGCGTTACCCTTGTAAGCGTTAAACTGGTGGAATGGTTTTTGTTGGTAGTTTTGGGTCCAGCCACCGTTCGCCGCGTTCATGCGCCCATCCACACGGGTGGTGTCACTCCGAACCGCCGTGAGACGGCCACCCTGCTTCAAAGCACTTTCGCGGACGTTCATTCTACCCGCGTTACCCATCCGATTCGCCTTCCCGCGTCGATCTTCTGGTCGGAATCCGTACTTCATGAGTTCATCATTGGTGCGCTCAGTTACCTTAGAGGCTGCGGTGTTTGTGTACGCCCCGTAGAAGCTACTTATACCTGGTGCGGGTTGATTGTTGAAGCCATACTGCTCATCGTGACGATCGGTTCTAAATCGGGTTGGATCTTGGGATGCTGTCTGGGCTGGAACAAAGCGCTTCGCACCGTTGAAGCCCAACCCATCATTGCGTAGACCAGTTTCCGAACGGTTCGTTGTTCGTTTCGTTCTTTCATGTTCGTTACGGGGAACAACACCCGACATACCCTGAGCGCGTCCGGGCATGGCAGGTAATCGAGATGGTAAATGTGCAGTTGTTTCGGGTTTGTTGTGGGTGAGTTGCCCGACGACCGCGGAGCGACCACCCGTGATGTCCCTAGCTGGACCCGCCCGTCCTGGAAGAGATGTTAAACGGTACTCACCAACATTCACGGGGTTCACCCTAAACGACTGCTGGTATCCACCAGTCGCTGGAACATCCGCACCAACCCCCAAACCTGGACCAACCAATTGCTTCTCGACCGGCGAGAGGTTGTTCATTCGACCTTGGTCATACATACGGTTTCGCATGTTTAGAATTTCCTGTCCCCCACTTCTCTGCTGAACGGAGACGTCACCAAAAGCCTCCATTTCCTTTTTGTGTGGAATACCTGTCCGAGTTAAAAATTCTTCCTTTACGTAGCGGGGTTGTGTCTGGGCCATGGGTGAAAAATCATCATTCTCTATGACCGGGGCTTCATCGACTTCTGGAGAGGGACCAACTACGGTCTTGTGGGGTTTACTCAAAGTTCTCCCAGCAAATATGAGACTGGCTACAGCCATGAGGGATATAGGGTCAGCCATTCTTAATTGTTGTTAATATTTTTATTGGCGTAATACCTTTGCTGGAAAAGACCATTCTGAACTTCCGCGCGCGTGCTCGAGGGTTCGTAGCTCATAGTTCGGAGAGGGACCTTACAGTCCATGTTGGTGAGGGGGAAAAGTTTACGTTCGTAGGTCTGGACGATAGTTTTGTTAAAACGGGAGGTACTTTGGGGTCTAAGTTGATCACTTGTATCTATGTGCTGCGCTGGTGATCCCTTACCCGCCATGTATGGGGCAGTTCCATACAACATGGTGTTGGGGCGGCACCCCCCACCAGAGCAATTGAGAGTACTGGGCTGGGGGTATACAAAAACTTCGTCGGTCGCCTTGACTGGAGCGATGGCCCCCGCATTTTGAACTATGGAAAGACCAGGTTGGAGCTGATATGCCATTTATTATTACATGAGAATTTTAATCTAACTACGCGCTACCACCTCTGGGACCTCGAATGTCCCCGTCACTACCTATCCCGGCGAAAGCCTCCAACTGAACCCCCCTCGCATTTGGATCACATAATCTAGTGTCAGACCGACAGGTGGGGCCATTCTTGGGTCCATACAACCATTCAGCAAACGCGGTTTGGTCACCTGGTATTTTTGTAACTGGGTTCGAAATAAATTGGCGATCGAGCCCGTTACGTTGATATTTGGGCATGGGGGTGCGAGATCTCCCCCCATCATATGGGATACGGTCCCCCGTCTTGGGTTTCACATTTGAATAATAACACGCTTCTAGGCGGTTTGGGGCATCTGTATAATCCGTAATTAATACATTTGCCATGGGGTTGTCTTGGGTTGGATGTTGACATTTGGCGGGTTTGGTGTCACCCCCATATTTCTCTCTGACCATCTTGGATGTGTATAAAACATAAATCACCGACAACACCACCAACCCGAGTACGAACACTCGGGGATCACGACGAATGAGGTACAATACACAGCACACATAAATCACGAACCGAGAGGCGGCATTCACCCTCTCCTCTGGTGTTTGTTCCCTAGTGGGCCAAAATTGTAAAACCTTTTCGGCGTTAATGAGTTGCTGAGGATTGTCGAACCAAGCCTTCATTTAATATATGTTAAGGTTTATTTTTTTGGAAGACCACCAAGCATACCACCCATCATTTTCATTAGGGCATCCTGGTCAATGTTACCATCCCCCGTTTGCATCTTGTCCGCACAATCCTTCGCGATACCCTCAATCATAGAGAGGGTGTCTGCGGGAATAGACGTGATGGTCGTCCCAAGCATGTAGAGTGTCTGGAGGTACTGCCAGGTAACGTCCTTGGTGTTCTCAGACATTTTGGTCCAATAGCTCTTGATATTGAGATCCTTCAATACGTCGATTGTATCAATCTCCTTCAAAAGGAAGGTTTCATCCTTTGCGGAAATCTTATCGGAATACGGAGAAACACCCTTCATGAAACCATCCACAATAATGCGCGGGTTGGTGCTCTTAATTAGATCGAAAGAAGTTAACATCTTCTTAATGCCCTTTTCATCTGGAAAAGTCTTGTGCAATTCCACAAGAAATTGACCCATCATATCGTTGAATGCCGAAACAGATGCCATTTTCTTAGTACGAGTTTATAATCTTTAAGTTTAGAAGGGGTCACTGGAAATGACCTCTTTTTTACCGAGACCCTGTGATACGATGAAAAACACCAGAATCGCGTTAAGGACGGCGGGTTTAGCGTATTTGTTAAGTTCCAACTTTCCCTCGTTATTGAGTTGAGCTTTGACATGAATATAACCAGCAGTTATACAGCCAGCAATTAAAGCGGCACTCATAGGTTCGCGTAAGTAATCAGAGAGTTCCATTTAATTATACCTGGGATTTTTTGTACGTTGCTCTGGTGCGTCGCCGAATAGAACACCCTCATCGTCTTCTTCGGCCTGGGGATCTTTGACGGTGGGAATGGTCTTAAATTCATTTTCCAAACCAGTCATCGGGGGCTCGATATCGGACGGTGGTTCCATTGGGGGCTCGATCTCGGACTCCGGTTCCACCGGGGGCTCAATCTCGGACTCTGGTTCCACTGGAGGCTCCCCCCCAAAGGTCTCTGGTTCCTCCTCAAAATCATCCACCACGTCGGGATCTGGACCATCCTCAATTTCACCACCCAGATTTATATCCCTAGAATCTTGGGACATGTAAGTCTGGAGAATCTGTTGAACGGGGATGAGTTCCTTGACGGTTGTCTCGATACACGCACAAAAGCGTGAAGTCAGTATTTCATCCCTCGTGTATTCACTCTGATCTTCGTGGAAAATGTAGGGATCTTTGTACAAATCTTTAGCGACATTGTTGTAACACGTCTGAATGAAAACCTCGTTGGTGGGTAACTTGAGGGCAATCTTTTTGTTGTCAGCCTTGAGGCGGACAGCAGAGAGAATCTTAGTGCACGCGACAAACACCGCGGCTAAGAGGTCGTTGAACCATGCACACCTATTTGCGATATTATCGGAATGTTGTTTAGACATCGCATTGGACCAGTTTGGTACCTCCTTCAATAACTTTTGGAACATAACCAAAACTTTTCGTCCCTTGGACATGGTGACGGCTTCATTGTATGTATCCTGAAAAACTTCAATCATAGCTGGGCACATAATGAGACAGAGCTGCCCCAAATACTCTTTTTTAGCTTCGACTAAAACGTTCAAGTTGTCCATTTATGATTAAGGGGTTTTTTAAAAATAGTTTTTCCTACGCACCCCGCCTGTACTGATTTGCCATCTTCTTGAGGTTCATTAGGTTTGGGAAATCTCCATCATCTGTAGCACCTTTCTTTTCCTTTTTCTTCTTTGGGGTCATCCAGTTTACGTATATATCAAATTCACTCACCAATTGAACTTGAAATCCACCCAGTGTAAATTGCCTGGCGATATACTTCGCAGCTGCAGCTCTGTCAAATACCGGGTACCCTATTAAAAAGTAGGGAATGGTCATGAAAAGTTGTTTATGTCCAAGTTCTACCGATTGTTTAATCTTGGCTGAAAATTGTTCGTATATTTTCATGTAAATTTCTTTCTTGATTTGTTTTTTCTTTTCATCAATCTTCAAAACATCTTCGATGCTTATCATTACATTTACTGTAAATTATTTTTGACTGAATCCAACTCACTCTTTGTGGGTATAGCAGTTTCCCTGACTAGGTTATATTCGATGAAATCCTTACCCCTCATACCGTCTACGAAGGGTGTGACATCATCAGGGGCCTGGATACCAACTGGTTGAGAGCGAAGAGCCTTGAGGCTAGCCTTCCCGTTCATTAATTCAAAGTAGGCTGTGACGGAAAACCCAAAGGCGAAACCATTATTTTTCACCACCATAAACATACATTCGTAGATGTCCGCCTCACCACCGGAATATTTTTTGATAGAGGTCGTCTCTATTATATAGGTACAAACACCAGTACGTTTTGAGATTTCCTTGTTTGTTTGAAGAACAAATTCTTGGATCGTATCATTATTGATATTTACCTCGGCCTCAGTGTAACCAGATAAATCTGGTCTGGGGTCATCAAACTTAATTGGACCAACTGGTTTAGTGTAGCCTGAAAGACTGAACGTCTCCCGTCTGTGCATCAGGAAAAGGAGTAGTATAATCAAAGCGACAAAGTATATGTATCTCATCTTTACTACTATGCGTTAATTTTTTTTTAGAAAATACAATCTATATAATATATGTCTCTGCTGATATACAGTCCAAGGTGTAAACATTCGATGGATATTATTGAATATATTAGTAAACATCAACAATTGAAACAGTTGGTCCATTACCACAATGTAAATACACAAGGTGTTCCACCAAACTATAAAAATAAAATCAGTCGTGTACCGACCATGCTGACGAAAAATGGTAAGATTCTGGTAGGTATCGAAATAAAAAATTGGCTGGATTCACTGCTACCTTCAAAAGAGATATCAAATGGAAATATTGGGGGAGGCTTTTGTTCAATGTCCACATTAGATGGAAAAGGTGATTCTGATATGTTTACATTAGACGAATATGGTAAATCCTTGCAACCGGCGATGACGAAGGAACTTGAAGAGAAAATAAGCCGCGATGTCTCAAAGGGTGAACCATATACAGATTTAAAGATGTGATGCACCATACATCAAGATATGAAACTTGTAACAATCCAAGCTACAGCTTTTAAATCAACATTCGAAGTTTTAAAGGATATATTGAATGATGTGAATATCTACTTTAAACCCGAAGGGATGTTTATTGTAACTTTAGATACAGCGAGGACGTCACTCATAGACATGTTTCTATCAGCCGATAACTTTGAAGAATATCATTGCGACCAAGATGAAATTATAGCGGGAATAAATATTTCAAATACATTCAAACTTTTAAAAACTATTACAAATAATGATGTCCTTAAAATAGAAATCATTTCAAAGGAATATATGGACATCGAAATTATGAGTGAGTCGAAAAAAACCAATACAAAATTTCAACTCAAACTCCTTGATATCAATGAAAGTAAGATTGAGGTACCAGATGTGACTATGACTACCGTGACCACCCTCCCATCCGTAGATTTACAAAGATTGTGTAGGGACATGTCAAATATTGGATCGGAAATTCAGATTCGAAGACATGGAATGAAAATATCTTTCAATTGTGAGGGAGATTTTGCAAACCAGGAAACGACGATCGATTGTCAGGAACAGAGTCCGGATATAACGGGGTTGTATAGTCTGAGGTATATGAACATCTTTACAAAGGCAACGAGTATGTGTTCATCTGTCCAAATTATTCAAGAAAATGGAAATAGGTTTTTAATTTTAAAATACAATGTAGCAAACTTGGGGGAACTTAAATTTTACCTTGCAACTAAGGTATCCGAAGATCAGTTGTAAAACTGTCCAATGTAGATATAGTTTTCTTCATATCCAAACTATTTACAATTTTTATTTTTGGAAATCTCTCCCTCAAAGTTTCCACATCATAATATAGAAAATGGTATAGCGATACTTTTTGTTTATGAAAGTCGTTTCTCGGTCCAATGTATCGTTTCACCTTTTCAGTAATGTTTCTCACTGGTTTATCATCATGGTCAACTAAATAAACGCTACTCAAAGGGATATTAAAATACATACGACTTTCATCATTTTTCCCGGGTTTAAAATTGATGTCGTTGGAAATGGATTTATATAAATGTCCATTAAATGAATATGTTGTACGGATGATGACATATTTTACATTCTGGGGAATGGTGGTGTTCCTAAACTTTTTACCAGTCACATCCACACAATATTCCCTCAAAATGCCATCCCAACTTTTACTCTCCATCCTCCAAAAATCATCTTCAACCTGATATTTCATAGTATCTTCAACTTCGTATTCAAGTTCTTCTGAAACTATATGATAATCTGGGTATGTTGTAAGTTTTCTGAAAAAATGAAAAATGATACTTAAAAGTTTAAACAACATTTCTTTATATAATGGAAGGAAACTTTTTAAGTAGATATAACAACAAGTTAGAAGAATGGTCTGAACTTATAGAGAAAGATCCTTCCAATAAAAAAAGGTATGAACATGAAATGACTGAATATATGTTTAAATGTATGCCTTACATGAAACAACACTCTGTTGAAAATGATGAAGAAATAAACACTGATAATATTTTTAACGTTAAGGAAACTGTCGGCCTCAAACGAAAAGATATTTTCACAGATTATCTAATAAACGTTGAAAAACAAAATATAAATAGACCCATAGTGAAACTTATAGATACCTGTAAGACGTGCCCAGACAGTAACATAATAAATTGTTACGATACTAGTGACATGGTATGTGAATCGTGTGGTAAAATCATTGCCTCCATTATAAGTTCAGAATTGACATACAAAGAAGAACAAGAGTCGACCGAGAAAATTATAAATTATTCATACAAACGGGAAAATCATTTCAACGAATGGATATCACAATTTCAAGCACAAGAAATGACGTGTATTCCCGACGAAGTTATAGGACAATTGAGATCAGAGTTGAAGAAGATAAAAATAAAAAACCTCGAAGATATCACACACGCGAAGATTCGAGGACTTTTAAAAAAACTTCGGTTGAACAAGTACTATGAACACGTACCGTATATCACTAACATACTTAATGGAATCCAACCACCAAATATGCCACAAGAACTAGAAGAACGCCTTCGTATGATGTTCAAAGATATACAGAAACCCTTCGATAAGAACTGTCCGACGGAGAGGAAAAACTTCCTCAGTTATTCATATGTCCTCTATAAATTCTGTGAACTCCTAGGTGAAGATGATTATCTTCAATACTTCCCTCTCCTAAAATCCAAGGAAAAGTTGTACCAACAAGATATCATATGGAAAAAGATTTGTAATGATCTCAGGTGGGAATATATAGCAACGATATAAAGATTACCATAGCAACTAGTTTAGATGATATTCATAGATAGACTGGTGCGTTACTTTGCAAAAGACATCAATTTACCACTGAGGTGTTATGCAAACAAGAGACAACTTCTAAATAGGAGGGACTGTTGTAATTGTAAAATTTATTGTAAAAAGCCACCAAATGGTGGCACCCCGGCACTCCAAGAAATTACGATACTTAAGTATAAGGAGTCATTGATTTATAATAAATATGGAGCAAGCACTTTACGAACTGGAGACCCACGTCCTACCGTACTTAGACGACGTTAATTTAGACAATCCAGATGCGCAGCATTGTCTCGAAGAGGCTCGGGGTCTTCTAGAGAGAGCGCAAGAACTTCTTCGGGGAGCTGTCCTAGATCCAGGGGCTCAGTATCAAGAATCTCTTCGGTTTTATCAGTGTATGGCACGGGTTCTTCCCCTAATGGTCCTACTTCAATCTTCCGGACCTCAACCTCCCGATCCCGACACGGTGGATAATTTATCAGATACGCAGTCTTCAGACCTGTCAGATGAAGATAATTTTTACCCTGCAACTCCGCCGCTTCATTTAGAGACTTGATGATTTTGAATTCTAGAATTGTAGTATTGTCAATGATCATATCTATCCTCAAATTTCCAATCACGTGACCTTTAAACTTAATCAACACCACACGTTCCGATTCATAGGGTATCCCCCTCTCCCGTAGTAAAACTTCCATTGCGTTGTGATATACTCTCTCACTGTACCCCGGACCCAGGTCAGAATATATCTCTCGAGCCAAGTCTTCGATCATTTGGTGTATACTTTAATATACTCTATAAGTATGAGTTTCCATCTCATCCAACTCCCTACCCGACTCGTGAAAGACCTAAAAAAGATTAGTAAGATATCAACGAAACAAAAATGGGAGTATGGGGGAAAATTAATTTTTGATGATACGTATACCTATAAAGGTTTCACCAAAGTAACATCAAAAGAAAGAGCTCGTATAGATAGTAGTGTTCTAGAACCCGAATGGTATTCAAATTCAATGTTCACCTATCACACCCACCCGGGTATCTTCTCGCGCCCAAATAGTGGGTGTGAAAAATGGAGCGTCTTCACCACCCTCCCCAGTAATTCTGACTTTGAAGCCTATATCAAGGGATACCCCGAAATGAAAATCAATTTTATTTGTGACGCACATGGATACTATATCATCGATGTCTTAAAAGCTCAAGAGATGAAGACATGTGTCTTACCAATAAGTATCACTTCTGAGATGAAGACTATACGATATGAAGACTTTCTTTACGAACGTGGATTTGGGGAAGATAGGTGTGAATATTTTTTGACGACTTTGCCTCACTGGAAAATGTTCATCAATCAGGAGTTGTATCCCCGCATGATGAACTTGTATGGAATCTCCATCCACTACTATGGCTACGAGGATGAACCACCCATGGTTATCATCGACGCATGAGTGAATCCTCCTAGGTAAAAGGGATGACATTCTTAATGTCAAATTTTCTACGTGAAATAGGGCTTTTAGCCGCGAATTGTCGACCTCGTCCGAGCGTGAGTAACTTAATAATACCATCTTGATTATAAACGTGTTTTACTTTACCATTAACAAGGTCCTTGGTGATGTATACACGCTTATTTTTTGGTATGTTTTTAACATCAGTGTTAGTGAAACTATTGTTGTAATATGTAGATACATTAGTCTTGACATGATTTGGTAAATTATTTGGGTATCGCCTTCTTATTTCAATATGATCAGTCATTAACTGCTTTACCCTTTCCATCATCTTATTATTGCTGTTGTTGTTGTTGCTGTTGCTATTGCCGAAAAGAAGACGCAGCTGTCGCGTCTCGTTCATTCTGTTGTTGTTGCTGTTGATGTTGGTGTTGCTATTGCCGAAAATAAGACGCAGCTGTGCGTCATCGTTCCCCAGTTGATTGACGCGGGGAGGAGGAGGGAGTGTTCGCCCCTCCCTACGCATTCGACGAGGTGTGCTGGCCATTTATTATAAACGCAGATATTTTCTAAGCTTGTATTAAATGTCATACAACGTCGAACCCTGCACCTTCAAGTACCGCGTCTCCTCCCTAGAGAAGGTCGTCGATGGTGACACAATCGATGTCAACATAGACTTGGGTTTCGATGTATGCACCAAGCAGCGTGTTCGGCTCCTAGGTATCGATACCCCAGAGTCCAGGACCCGTGACCTCGAAGAGAAGAAGTTTGGTCTCCTCTCCAAGAAGAAGTTGAAGGAATGGTGCCTAAAGGCTGTCGCATCTGAGAAGGACGATATAGAGATCGAACTCAGATGCCCAGAGGCGGATTCTAGGGGAAAGTTTGGCCGCGTTCTCGCGGAAATTTGGGTGTCCGAGGATGGACAGTGGACCAATGTCAATAAGTGGATGTGTGAGGAAGGGTACGCTGTCCCCTACGTAGGACAAAACAAGGCGGACGTAGAGACCCTCCACATGGCGAATCGGGAGAAGGTCAAGCACCAGTTATAGGGTGCTTCCGAACCCATAAATTACAAATCCATTTTTCACCAGACTTTACAGGTCTCCCACCATGTAAAGCCTTTGGAGTTTTCATTTCATAGTTGTTTAGGGTTTCGAAGAAGAGTGCATCACCCGCGCGTAACCTGTAGGACTTTTGTAAGTTTGGAAATTCTGTTTCCCCCCCTTCGTAATCGTCCGTGAGGGCTAGTATGAATGTATACATTCTTTGATTTTCAAGACCATCTAATGCATCTTGGTGGGGGTGATAGTGACCACCCTCACCATACCGAACGACTTGAAGTTTTTCACAGTTTCTGAGTGGTCTGTCTGTATTTTGTACACACCTGTTAGCTATTTCACGAATGATTGGATCTTCCAGACTCAACCACGCCGTTTCACTTTTTCTGTATGAAGTGTTAACATTTCTTTGTATGGAAATCGATGAGGGTTCAAGTTTGTCGGTGGCTTCATGTATTATATGTTTCCTTTCCCTGTCGGATAAAAATTCACGAATGACTACAGGTTTTGAATATGTCGGTACTATGTATAATAGTAACAAGAGTATACATATCACCAATAATAGCATCTTACTATACTTATACATAAATATTTCTCGGTAATACACTAACATACCTTTTACGCAACGATTGGAAAATAGTGTTTCCATATTTGAATAATTCATCCAATATATTTTCAATCTCACTTTCTCTACTAGGTTCCAAAACGTACTGTCTGAGAAGATCACCACCCGAATGTACTAACACATCGTATATATTAGCCACTTCTTGCCATTTGTCTCTCGTTTTTTCCTGTCTTTGTAAATAATCTTTGAATAAAATATCAGAAAATTGATTTAACATGTACGAAATGCGAATACGTGTATTATTTATCGGTTCTGGGTTTGCGATAAAAATATTTTCGTGTTCTAATTGCTGTATGATCGTATAGTAATTCAAAATTTTATCAGATGATTGTATTTCCCTCAGTTCTCTAAATGATGGTATACCACCGCACGGAATATCCCCATGTTCTCTCGAATTTATATTTTGTCGTTTGAATTCTATGTAGTGGGGATTATGTACACGCCCCGATACAATTTCACCCGTGCGCCAATCAAATGCCGTGTGACAACTAATACACCACATCTGAGAGCATCCATTTAACTTGTGGATAACCATTCCACACTTTGGACATGATTTACTATCACGATTTAAAAGTTTCATCGTCTTAACAACATCTGGGTCACATTCGTGGTCATCACTCAATTTTTCATTACATTCCTTACAAAAACGTTGATCACATAAACCACAATACCATTCATGATTTAGAAAACCCTTACACTTTTCTTCCGGACACTGTCGTGTAAATAAACTTGAATCCACTACCGAAATCATTTGTCCCATATTCCTCAATCGAGTCAACTCTCTGTACGCGTGTTCCATGTCGGTGTAGATTACTCCAATTTCTTCACCAATTTGAATTGTATCCGTGTAGTCTAATTCGGAATACCTATTATGTAGCGTTATTAGTCTAACTTTATACTCTTTGATTACACTATTCATTTTCATGATTGCCAAAATCCTCTCAACTTCTGGCTGTGTCGCTGGCATTAGAGCTCTTTCCCTCTCGAATAATACATTTTCCCTATGTCTTTTCAAATCTTTGTTACGAAATAGTACAGTACAAAATGAATCTATAAATTCACGATTCCACCTCGTTTTACAACCCATACAGTGGGGATCTTCAAATGAAGATAGAATGTACTTCTGTGAGCATGTTCTACAACTTGTTAAATCACAAAAGGGACACTTGACCTGTTTGTGATTTATCTTGTTTAATTTTTCACAACATATATCACAATTTTCCATTATTTAATAAAAGTCTAACCTCTTTAAATTAATTAGAGAAAAGAAACTCTATACCAGTATATGTCTCAAGCAATTGGTATCGATCTCGGAACTACGTATTCTTGTGTTGGTGTTTGGCAAAATGATCGTGTAGAGATCATCGCAAACGACCAAGGAAATCGCACAACTCCATCTTATGTGGCTTTTACAGATAGTGAGCGTCTCATCGGGGATGCGGCCAAGAATCAAACAGCTATGAATCCAACAAATACGGTATTTGACGCAAAACGACTCATCGGTCGTAAGTTTTCAGACTCCAAAGTACAGGATGACATGAAAGATTGGTCCTACAAGGTGGTAGCAGGATCTGGTGATAAACCCATGATTCGTGTTGAGTTTCATGGGGAGACCAAAGAGTTTGCACCCGAGGAAATTTCTTCAATGGTGTTGACCAAGATGAAAGAAGTCGCCGAAGGGTACCTAGGTAAAAAGGTGACTGACGCAGTTGTCACCGTCCCCGCATACTTCAACGATTCCCAAAGACAAGCTACGAAAGACGCTGCATCCATCGCCGGTCTCAACTGTCTTCGAATTATAAACGAACCCACCGCCGCAGCCATTGCCTACGGATTAGATAAAAATAAGGAAGAAGATACGAATGTTCTCATCTTTGACCTTGGTGGTGGTACGTTTGATGTTTCACTCCTCAACATTGAAGGTGGTATTTTCGAGGTTAAGGCCACAGCGGGTGATACCCATCTAGGGGGTGAAGACTTTGACGCCCGTCTTCTCCGTCACCTCGCGGAAGAGTTTAAGAGGAAGCACAAGAAGGACATCACCGGAAACGCTCGTGCTCTCCGTAGACTTCGTTCTGCGTGTGAACGTGCGAAGAGAACCCTCTCAACGACATCTCAAACGAGTGTTGAAATTGATTCACTTTTCGAGGGTGTTGACTTTTACACATCCATCACCCGTGCCCGCTTCGAGGAACTCAACGCTGACCTGTTTAGAAAGTGTATGGAACCCGTTGAACAGGTCATTAGGGATGCAAAGATGGATAAATCTAAGATTAATGAGATTGTCCTTGTCGGTGGATCCACCCGCATTCCCAAGATTCAACAAATGTTGTCGAGCTTCTTCAATGGGAAGGAACTCAATAAATCTATCAACCCCGATGAGGCTGTGGCCTACGGCGCAGCGGTCCAAGCCGCCATTCTCTCTGGGGTCACTGACAGTTCTGTTCAAGACCTCCTCCTTTTGGATGTAGCCCCAGTGTCCCTCGGTCTCGAGACAGCTGGTGGTGTGATGACGAAGATCATCGAGAGAAACACCACCATTCCAACCAAAAAGGAACGGGTGTTTTCAACCTACTCTGACAACCAACCAGGTGTCCTCATCCAAGTCTACGAGGGTGAGCGTTCTCGAGCCAAAGATAACCACCTCCTCGGGACCTTCGAACTGAAGGGAATCCCTCCAGCTCCACGGGGTGTCCCACAAATCAATGTCCGTTTCGATATCGATGCGAATGGTATTTTAAACGTGACAGCGGAAGACAAAGCTTCGGGTAATTCCGAAAAGATTGTCATCACCAACGACAAGGGTCGTCTATCTAAGGAAGAAATTGAGAAGATGGTCCAAGATGCGGAAAAATATAGGGAGGAAGATGAAGCCTACGAAAAGAAAGTTCAAACGATGAACAACTTCGAAGCCATGGTGTATGGTGCTCGAACGACGGCTGAATCTCTACCAGAGGAAGACAAGTCCACATTGGACGAAAAAATCAACGAAATGATTACTTGGATCGATAGCAACCGAACCGCGGAAATCGACGAAATTGAACACAAGCAACAGGAGTTCACACAGGTGCTCGCACCTTTCATGAACGCCGGGGCTGAGGCTGAGGCAGAGAAACCGTCACCACCGGGGGGTCCAACAATTGAAGAAGTTGATTAATTACACACTACAAAAGTTCTAATCATATCTGCATAATCATCTCTCCAATACACCGTTTGGGTAAAAAACAAAGTCATCTCTGCATCTCTATATGACAAGTAGGTACCTCTGTACTTCTCATATATTTTAGCAACCTCCTCCAAATTGTCATCACACCATTCAGTCACATCCTTGTCGGTCATGTCTCGGTGGAGACCCTTCTCAATGAAATCCACAACTTCATCACCGAGGGGCATTTCAGTCATAACGGTGCAATCGTCGTAGTCCATTGTATTCGTTTACTTATTTTCCTACCATTACTTAGGTTTCTTACTTTCTTTTTCGGCTCGTACTTTGATAGCGTTTAGAGATGCTTTAGTTTCTGCGCGCTTAATTTGTCCCTTGAAAACCGCATCACGTCCCGGTGGTAACTTAGAACGTAACTTATTTACAAATGAGATAGCACTACGTCTATTGGCATTGGTCACTGGGACTTGTGCTTCACGTATAGCTTTTTGTTTATCTCGCTCAGCCTCATAGCCTCGCTGCTTATTGGACATGATCTGCGACACCGCGTTGGGTTTTTTTGAGGGGGGCCCATTCCTACCAGGTCTTAAATTTTGTACCATCTGTTTCTGTATAGCTTTTACGTTAGCACTCGTTTTCGCCTTTCTGATTTGATTCAGTCTGTTTCTAGACTTACCCATATTAGTACGCCCCAACGCTCGCGCAGTTGCTGTAGCAGTTGCCTTATTTTGTCGTAATTGTATTCGATTACGATTACTCATGCTATTATTAAAAAGTGGGTTACCACGAACCTTACCAGGATCTCCCATATCCGTCACCACATTTGTAGATTTACCTACAAACAATGGATTTTCCTTGAGCCCTTTTCCAGTTACGGCATTATTTGCCGCTCTCGATTTTCCTTGTTTTAATTTATTAATTTTCTTTTCAAGATTATTCAATTTCTCGATACTATTTATGTTGTAGAATACATCGGTGAAACTCCTCTTCAAAATCGGATCTTTATCAATTATATTGGCCAGTGCTTTGTAGCGTGGGACTGCAGTGTAACGAGCTTCCAAATTGGTGAGAGATTTGGCAAACTTCTTTGCGTCACGTTTGATGCTGTTTTTTAATTTTGTTTCTAATACTTTCTCCTGACCAAAACGCTTAATTGATCCGTAATCGCGTATATTACGTTCAACTTTATTGATAAATGTCCGCCTCTTGTTTAGTTTAGAATCAATTTCATTTAATTTTTCTATCGTGTCAGCTTTTCTTATTTCCCCACCCCACGCACCAATAAAAGATCCACCGATAATTTGTCTAGCTTTACTTGTGACTTCTTTCTTTTTTTCATCTACGGATGTTACTTTTTTTATAGCTTTATTCACGAGATTCTTAGACGCAGCCGCAGCTTCCGCATCGGATGCGGCCTTGTTGGCGGCGGCCTTGTTGGCGGCAGCCTTGTTTGCGGCAGCCTTGTTGGCGGCGGCCTTGTTTGCCGCAGCCCTGTTCGCGACAGCCTTGTTCGCCGCAGCCTTGGCAGAGTTCTTACTGTTTATAGCTTTCTTTATTTTCATTTCCACGGCATCAACTCTGGTTACATTTGTCAAAGTGTTTATATTTCTGGTGAAATTTACTCCACCCTTATTCGCTATACCCCGAAGACGATTCTTTTCGACTTTCAAAGTATTTCCAGCCACCCTATTCTTAATCTTTTTCGAAGCACTTTTCGCCCTTTGGAAAACACGAATCACATTATCATTTTTCATATTTTCAATGGCATCAAAGCGCTGAAGTAGGTTATCACGGGTTGCCTTTTCAACGGGAACTGGTGGTTTTCCATCTACGTCATCTAGAATGCCTATGATGACGAGCCTTTTAATTCTCCGTTCTTCCTTTTCTTCCTTTTCTTTCTTTTTCTGTGCCGCTAGTTCCTCGTCCTCCTTTTTCTTCAGTTCCTTTTGTTTTTTCCGTTCTTCTGCCTCCTTTTGGCGCTTTTGTGCTTCTTCCGCATTCTTCCTTCTTTTTTCTTCTGCTAAACGCTCCTTTTCTTTCTCGGCCGCATTCAAATTAGCCATCTTTTGATTGTGTTTTTTCCGGCTTAGTACACGAGCCTCTTCGAAAATATTGTCAATGTCTTCCATCTTTACGACTCTGTTTAAAAATCCCTTCTTTTCCATGTCTGTTAATGTCAGGGGTGCCAAATTTCGCGCAAATGAACGTTTGGCTTCTTTGATCTGTTTTTCCCTCGCTTTGATATTGAGGAGACGCTTTTTTTCTGCGGCTACTGCGTTTGCTTTCTTGTTGGCAATTTCTTTGTTCCGTAAACGTTTTTCTTCTTTCTCCGCCGCAATGGCGGCTGCTTGCTGTTCTTTTTTGATTCTCAATTGTTCTGCTTGTGCGTTTTTGCGAGCTTGTTGATTTGCTGCTTTATTTATTTTAGCTTGGGCTTTGGCCGCTTCATTCGCATAGTACTCTTGATTTTTGTTACTGGCTTGTTTGTATACGTCATCTATGTTAGATGAATCTCGTACCTTGGACATGAATAATTTTCGATCAGTTTTTGTCAATTTTTCTAGAGACATTAATTGTGTGGCTAGCGCAGCTTTCGCCGCAAATAGGGCAGCTTCTTTCTTTTTTAGTTCACTTTTACGTTCTTCTTCATCAAAGCGATTTTGATTTTCCTGGGCTCGTTGTTTAGCTGCAAGTTCTTCCCTTCTAAGCTCTTCTTGTTTTTCTAGAGCTATTTTCCGTTCTTCTTCAGATCTCGCATTTTGAGCTCTCCTTTCTGCGTTGTTTATTTCTGCTTGACGTTTCGCGACAGATCTGTTTCTCGCGGAAGCAAAAATTGTGTTACGATCATCTGGGGAAGATAATTGAGTAACGTACATGTTTATTTCCGCATTATCGAGTTTTCCCAATTCTTTGAGATCTGTTCTAAATTGATTTTTAACGGCCGACATATTTACCGGGGTTACAATCGGTTTATTGGGTAGTATATCTACAACCGTAGGTGTGGGTGTGTTTGATCCATTGGGCTTGTTAGGGACGTTGGGCTTGTTAGGGACGTTGGGCTTGTTACCTCCCCCAAATAATCCACCGAACCACCCCCGACGTTCAACTGGTTTGGGCTTATTGGATCCGTTGGGCTTGTTATTGACCGGCTTGTTAGATCCATTGGGTTTGTTGGATCCATTGGGCTTGTTGGATCCATTGGGTTTGTTGGGGACGTTGGGCTTGTTGGATCCATTGGGCTTGTTGGAACCATTGGGTTTGTTGGGGACGTTGGGCTTGTTGGGTTTCTTACTCCTTCCCCCAAAGAATCCACCAAACCAACCCCGACGCTCGGTTGGTTGGGGTTGGGGTTGGGGTTGGGGTCCAATAAATGGGGTTTCACGCTTATTTCTAATGCACCCCGTTCCCATTTTGTTGTTGGTCCCAAAAAAGAACCCGGGTGGACAGTCGGCAACGCTCCGT
>Ga0209095_1000337_pt1 | contig 28978 bp, 27 predicted proteins | sample COGITO_mtgs_1104_3_FD_184795 | JGI IMG/M metagenome (GOLD analysis project Ga0209095, IMG submission 184795) | Pelagic marine microbial communities from North Sea - COGITO_mtgs_110404 (SPAdes) (version 2) | ecosystem: Environmental > Aquatic > Marine > Epipelagic ... | reverse complement strand
CCAAAGTATGTCCCCATTTCGACGACTTTATCTCCGTCTTGACAATTTTTAACCACTTCTTTAAAAATCCATTGAGCATCATTTATCCAACCCGGAACATCTAAAAATGATTTTATTTCAATACTATTGTAATCATCTTTTATCCAATGACAATCTTTTTGTGATACTTCAATATTAGATTGTATTGTATCCACATCCTGTTCCCAATAATTAAAATCTGTTAGTAATTTTTTTTTCATTTATCCCTTACTGATAATATTGGATTATCTACTGGCCAGTTTATTTTTAACATCGGGTCATTCCATTTTGCTATTATTTGGTCTTGAGAATCTATATATTTATTTGGATAGGATTGAGTATAGTGAAATACACACTCGTCTGATAAACATAAATGTCCGTTTAGAAAACCTGGTGGAACCAATACACTTTTACAATTTTTATCATCTAAGGTAAAACTATCCCATTGTAAATAAGTTGGACTATCTTCACGATAATCAACAACAACTAAATAGAAAGCACCATAAACACAAGTAATATGTTTCCAAGTTTCATTATCTCCGTGTAATCCTCGTAGAACATTTTTACGAGAGTTTGTGAATTTTGAAATTTTCTGTGGTGGTGTGTCCATAGATTGTTCCCAATATGTCCACATTGTTCCACGATAATCTGTGAATTTGTCTGGAGTGAATATCTTGACATCTTTCAAGACATCACTAATCTGTGATTGATAACTAAACATTTGCCTCCTATTTTATTGTCACTTCGGAAGGTTAGGTCTTTCAGGATTTACCCGAGTTAGTTCCGACTGACTTATTAATAAATATCAAAATATATTGTTTTCTTCAATTTTTTTAATTATTGATTTTGCCATAACCTCGTGTCCTTTTTTACAAAAGTGTTCATCATTTAATTTTGCATTATACTTTCCATACAAAGTTAATTTTTCGTCTATTGACCAAAACTGATTATTACAATTTTGTGGTGAATCAATTAGTTCTTCAAAATTATCATACTGAATTCCTTTGTATTCTATTGGACAAAAGTTGTAAGGTTTTATTTTTTTTAAATATTGTGAAACATCATCTCTCCAAGATAAACCAATCCACTTTGTTGTTCCGAGTGATTCAATAATTCTATCAACTTGGGCCTCCATATCGATGTGTCCTACTCGTGTCCACTCAGTAAATTGAACGACTACTAATTTTATTGGATTAATTTGTTTTTTAGTTTCGTGAACAACAAGTTGATTCAAGTTATCGAGACAAAATTTTATATTCATATTGTCTCCACCATTACCAACTTTACCGAGTGAATGATGACAATCAAAGTGTTTAGCAACTAAATTTGGATAATGATTTTTTTTTCTAAACATATCTGACTTATAGTTTAGGTGTTCCATAAATGACTTTGGTGGTATAAGTTTATTACATTGTTCGATAGTCCACTCCTCATTATCTATCAAATATTCAAACTGTAAACCTGCTCCCCAAGTAAAACTACACCCTAAAAATAAAATCATTTTATACTCCTATATACTATATCTGACATTAATTCTAAACCTTTTGTGTCTGGGTGTCCATCGCAAATAAAAACACCATTACTATGACTTCCAAAATACTTTAACCTGTTATTTTCAAATTGCATTTCATTAATGTCAATATCCTCTTTAAATTTTTTATCAAGTGTTGTGATTAAGTAATCTTGCATATTGTTTGGAAACCCATACAAAAACAAAAATCTTTCTTTATCAATCCACTTTCTTAAATCATATTCTGTGTTGTAGAATTGTTTTTCAACTAATGGTGTAAATCCCATAAACATATACCAATCAATCTTATTGTGATTAAAAAATTCTTGTAAAAATAATATTCTTTTTTGTGTATCATAAGAATACATTTCTACTCTAAACCATTTATCAACATAATCTAACCATAATTTAGTATTTGGTTTTTTGGAATCTAAGTTAGGTATTGTGGCAGTATTCCAAGGTGAATACATTTCTGCTACTGAAGTGCTATCTCTCATTGGTGTTGACCACTCTACTACGACTTTAAATTCTCTTAAATTATTTAACCATTTCTGTTGGTTCATTGGATAATCTTTATCAGACAAAGTTTTTTTAACACTATCGAATATTTCATAATTTGAATCATAATCATCAGAGATATTAATAACATAATCATAATTTAGTTTTTGTTTCAATAAATAACACCAATGTTTTTTTGGATTTTTTATATATCGATTGTTTGTCCAACTATCACCAAAAACAAAAAGAACTTTTTTATCATATAAATCTTTTTCTGGTATCTCGTCTTTTATATATTTGTAAATGTAGTTATTAGGATATTTCACTGGTCAACTCCTTAAAAAATTCTTGCTCTGAAAGTCCTGGTTGAATTGTCATACGACACCAATTTTCTCTAAATCCAGATGGGTGTACTTTACAATACTTGACCAACACTTTATGTTTTTCTAAAATCTCTTTTGTTTTTTTATTATCTTCTTGGTTATTGAAATGTATCCAATTACAATCTGAATCTACAACCTCATAATTTTTTAACATTGAAACCACTTTCTTTTTTTCTTCAATCACTTCATTGATGTAGTTATCTACAATATGATAATTGTCCAATAAAAATTCACAATACTTCATAGAAACTCCTGATATTTCATACATTTGTCTGAATTTGGAAATATTTTCTATATAATGTGGATTAGAAAATGTCATACCGACTCTACAACCTGCTGCACCAAATCCTTTTGAGAAAGTTCTCGTAATGATTAGATTTGGATAATCATCAATATATTTTATAAAACTTTCATTTTTACCAAACTCTATATATGCCTCGTCAATTAACACCGGAATACCTGTATCTAATAATGGTTTTATTTCTTCTATGGTTTTGTAATCTCCGATTGGACTATTTGGATTTGCTAATATAATCAACTGAGTTTCATCATTAACGAACTTTAACATATGTTCTATTGAAAACTCCAACAAATCTACATCATAGTTTATACCTCTATAAGGACAATTATATAGAGATGCGTAAACTCCATACATAGGAAAGGAAGGTTCTGATGTAACGATATTGCCACAAGTTGTGAAGGTTTCAAATATAGACTTGATACCGACATCAGAACCATCACTTAAAAATAAGTTTTCTGGTTTTACATTATAAAATTCACATATTTTTTCTTTGAAGTTTTTTGTATTAGGATAATATGCAAAGTCCTCTTGTTTTAAACTTCTTAGAAACTTTGTATAATAAGAGTGTGGAATTGGTTGTGAACGCTCTGATTGATTTAGAATAAAATCGTATTCGGATTTATCCGTATAGTCAAATATTCTTTTTACTTTATGTAAGTGTGGTTTCATATTCCAACATACTCCAAGATTGGTGTTAATTCTTTATAAGAACAATTTTTACAATGTGAAGTAGGATTGTTTGTGTTACAACCTTTCTTTACATTTTGATAATCTGTCATCTGTCTAATCTCGTCTATTGAGTTTATGAATAAATTACCAAATGGTTTAGCACCTGTATTCATACAACACATTTTTACATTACCTTCAACCGTAGTGTATAGTGCGTTGTTTACCCAAAAGCAATCATTGTAATCCCATTTGGATTTACCCATAATTTTACCACTCCAATTTTTTTTCAAATAATCTAATTGGTGTTTGGTATAACCAGAAGTAGCTACATTATCTTTGATACTTTTACCTTCGTCCCAAATTTGTGCTATGTTTAATCTTAAATGACCTAAATTATAATTTACTCTAAGTTCATCTATCTTTACAATGTCATTTACATTGTATGCATTTACAACATAATTCACAACAATATCACAATCTTTTCTATCAATATCTCGTGTGTTGTCTAAAAACTTTATTAACTTACTCCACTTTGCTGGTGCCCTATCTCGTTCGTAATTTTTTTCATATCCGTCAATAGAGAAGTATAGTAGGTCTATATATTGTAATGAGTTTTCAAAAACTTTACGAAGTTTTTTACCTGGTGTGATATCATATTGACAATTAGTTGCTACGACTACTTTACAATCTGGAAACACTTCTTTAAACATACGACACACTTCATCAAATTGTGGGTGTAGAAATGGTTCACCCATACCCATAAGTTTTGCTTCTTTGATTGGGTGGTGTTTTATTCCGTCTAATAACTTACCCCAATTTTCTAATGACATATGTTTGAGTGGTCCAATTACATCAGTTCTATTACAAAAACTACAATCTAAATTACAATAATTAGTTGTTTCTAAATATGCGTATGTTATTGGTTTAGCCATTTAAATATTCTTCTAAGTCTTCTGGTGTTCCTAATGAATAACATTTATCCACCATAAACACTCCTACTCTTTTTCCGTCTTTGACTGCCCAATTATAAACTGGTGCCACATAGAACTCTCCATTGGTTCTACTATTGTCTTCAATCATTTGTTCTGCATACTTTACGAAATCACTACCTTTTTTCCAATAATAATATCCTGCTGTTGCATACTTTGATATTTGTTTCTTTTCTGCTACTTCTTGGACATATCCATTATCGAGTGTTCTGGCATAACTCCACGCATTTCCCTCTCCGTAAAAACAAGGAATTACTCCGTCAAATTGTTCACACATTTCAAACAATCTTTCTATATCCCAATCTACTAATTGGTCTGAGTTCATAGTCATTAATGGTGTATCGTCATTGATTAAGTCTTTTGCTTGTAATATGGTTTGTGCTGCTCCTTCTGTGATATCATCTAATATTACGACATCATAAGAATTATGACCGATAACCTTTTCAAATTCTGCAAAGTCATATTTGTCAAAGTCTTCTTGTAAACAAATCAGTATAAACATATATTCTTTGTCAAACTCCATACCTAAGTTTTCTATAACTCTATGTATCATTGGTTTTCCGTTTACATCTATAAATGGTTTTTTGTCCGTATATCCTTGTTCTTCAAATCGTGAACCACGACCTGCCATTGGTATCAATATATTACACTTTTGTTTCATTGAAAAAGTCTCCTGCATTTATTCCTCTATCATCTATGAAGTAATCTCCATTGTGTCCTTTAAAACACAACTCGTGATATTTTACTCCCCACTCTTTTAATTGTTGTTCTGTAATTGGACGATAATGTTTTTCACCTCTACCACTTTTTAATCCACGAGCAGTATAGAAAACTATTGTGTGTCCTTCATCATACAACTTATTAATTTTTTCTATTCTATCCATATAAGGTTCTCTACCGATTACCTCACCGACTTCTTTACATATTGTTCCGTCTATATCGATTACATATTTCATTTTAAAAATTCCTCCACTATTTTGAAATCTGTTTCTGTATCTATATCTAATAATTCTTTTTCACTCCAATCCACTAAAAATGGACAAGGGTTATTTTTTGTATTCGGGAACAATTCCCAATTCTCTAACATATATTGCTTTTTATAAAATACCAAAGAGTGTGTTGCGGAATAAACCCAAGGTCCAGTAGTTGTTGATAACCTGTCATTTTGTTTAAAGTTTATTGGATTTTCATCTTTATCCCAAAAAAAGTTTCTTTCCTTTTTGACCGTAATCATACTGTCGAGTGTTGAGTATTTAAACAATGTAATAATTTGTTGCAATTTATCAACTTCTAAAAATGGTTGGCAAGGATTTAAATTTACTATATAGTCTGAATTAACATTTTCTAAATGTTTATACATTATATTATGTGGACAATCTCCTGGTGCAACTGATTCATATGGTCTATGAAGTATATTTACTCCGTCAATTACTTTGTCTTTTAGTTCTTTGTCATAGACTGCTAAATACTTTTCATCTAAATTTAATTTACTTAGTTTGTCCAAAGCAATATCAATCAATGTAGTATTTCCTAATGGTCGTAAATGTTTATTAGGACACCTTGTACTTGTTTTTCTTGCGTGTATAATTCCGGCTATTGTTTTCATTTTAAATACCAATCTCTAAAATACTTTTCCATTTTGTGAAAGTCGTTATGTTGAAGTAAATCTAAGTCTTGTGGACAACCAAGTTTTATTAATGTTTCAATAAAAGTGTGTCTGTTTGGTTGTATAGTTTGTGTAGTTATACCATAGTCTCTAAAATATTCTTGCATTAAAACACCTGGTCCAATAGGACCAGTATACAATTTCCTATCAAACAATTTTCTTTCATCTAACATTTTTTGTCTATAAAAATACATTTGTGATACTAAGTCCATTGTGTATGATGTTCCATAAAAAACCATATCATTAGTATTGTACATATGAAACTCGTGTTCCATAATCCCACCTTGTGTTGCAAACAATACATTATGTTCTAATGGTTCCCAACTAAAAAAGTATCTTGGGTCAAACACTACATCTGGTCTGGTTTTTATCACTAAATCGTATTCAAAGTCATTTTCAATTTCATATTCTCGTTTCAACATTATAGATTGTGCCATACTATAAAACAAACTACTCCAATGGTCATTGGTGTAAAAAAAGTCTTGTTTTCTATCATCAAACATACAACCTTTTGGTTTATACCATTCGACTACTTTATCAAATTCTTCTCGTGGAACATCTCTCATAATATATGGTTGTGATACTCCTTCTCTATCTCCACTATAATCCCAAGTGTGAATAAAGTAATCCACCTCAACTCCTGATGTTTCCCAAAACCACTTTTGATTTTCCTTTGCCATTTCCCATTGACGAAGTTGTCCGCTCATACAAATTGCTATTCTCATAAACACTCCCATATTACTTTTGGAAAAATTCTATGTGACCTAATATCTGCAAATAAAGATTGTCCATTTCTGTGATGATTTCCCAATAACCACAATACAAATGAACCACAATAAATAATACTATCATCAATACTACATTCTGAATGATGGTGTGAGTAGTTTACTCCATTGACATAAATTAAATTATCATCTAATGGTAGTGAAAAGATTTTATCTTTGTCTAAATTATCAAATTCTCTTTTCAATATTAAATTACCAGAGAAAACTTCATCATAGTCTAACTCTTGTTTTCTAATTTTAAATGTTTCATCAGCTAATGACATATTTGGTTTAATAATATTATATTTTCCATTATAATAATTTTCGTTCATTAAAATATCCTATCATATAAGTTTATTTTTATATCGTAATTTTCTATAACATTAATATTATGTTGTAAAGTTTCTTTCATATCTTCATACATATGTAATAAATCTTTTTTATCGTAATCAGATAACTTTAACACTAAATCCATAACCATTTGTAATCTTTTCCAATCGTCTGGTTCGTTATCATAACTTTCGTCCCACCATTTATCAAAAGTTTTAAATCCATATTGCTTCATAGTTTCTAATGATTTGTATGGTGCAAATTGTATAATCGGGTGTCCACAATACATAGGATTAAAAGTAGAACTATGTAGATGGTGTCCGTTTGTATCAAATGGAAATGCACCCATAACAATACTGATAAATGAATTACGATAGTGTATCGGGTTAAATGGTAAATCCGCATCAAAAAATCCTTCTCCTATTCCCGCTGGCCCGTGATTAGTTTTATCCGTTTCATCAATATCAAATGGTAGTTTTGATTTTAAATCATTAATGTTTTCTTGTTGTGTGTATTTGTAAGATTGACTTGGATAGTTTTGGTCTTTATATAGATTTGGAAAACTAACCAAACACTTATCAAGTATTCTTTCAAAATTTAAAAACAACATAAATATATCTCGTTCATCACGATTAGTTCTATTGACTTTTAAAAAATGTTTTGTTTTAAATATATTTACTGATTTATATTTATATTCCATATCTACTGAAACTTTTTTTGGTAAATCTCCCTGATGTTTTAATCTTTGGATATCAAATACATTCCACATAACCGATATAAGATTAATCTTGTCTGCTCTGTGATATTCTTGATGTGTTTTTTCTGCTATTAAATTATTTGTAATGAAGTAAATATTTTTTGTTGGAAGTTTTAATTTGTCAATACTTTCATAAAATGGATTTAAAAACTCGTCTCCCTCAATAGATTTACCTTCAAGTGTGTTATCAAAGATTAACTTACAATTTCCTTTTCTAACTTCTTCTAATATCCTATTTGGTATAACATCTAAGTTTTTTGCCCATAGTGGTTGATTGTGATGAACCCCAAGAAAATAACAAAATTCAGAATTGAAATCAAAATTCTTTTCTTCTACTTGTTTTAAATCTAAAGTATCTGGTAAACTTGAATGACTAAATAAAGGTCTACAAATTATTTCACCACGATTATCTTCTTCGGTTATTTCCGGTATATGTTTATACATATCCAGTATTTCTTGTGTTGGTTCTAACATACCAACTTGATTAAAATTATTTATTAATGCTAATTTTTTACTTGACATTCTCAATAAACTTTCGTATCTTACGATAGGTAACATCTGATGAATCTTCTATTTCTAACACGGGTGAACCTGTTTCGTTTGCTCCTCTTCTTCCTAATTCAGAATCTTCTAATATAATGGTTTGTTTTGGACTAACTCCTGCTTTAATCATACATCTTAAATATATTTCTGTATTGGGTTTTGGATTCACTACATCTTGGTTAGTGAATACAAATTCTAAGTGGTCGATAAATCCTCGTCTTGTTAATTGGACAATTGCACTATGACGAACCGAATTAGTTGCACAACATAAAACATATCCGTCTTGTTCTAATCGCTCTAATACATTTATTAATCGTTTGTCTTTTTCCAAATCATTAATCATTTGTATTGTTAGTTGTTGTTTATCTTCCCAAATGGTATCGTGTAATTCATAAGGTAAACCTTTTTGTTGTGATAACATTTTTAGTTTTGTTCTTGTTGGGTTTCCATCATATTGAGATAAATGTTCATCACGATTAATAACATATTTTTTATCTATGTTTTTAAGTGCTTTGTTTAATGCATTATAGTGTATTTCTTTCGCATCAACCAATACTCCGTCTAAATCAAATATTATTAATTTAATCATAACATATCCTTTATATTTTCAAAAACTACCTTTGACCATAATTGATGTCCTTTATTATTTGGATGATGACCATCTAATTCAAAGTGTTTTTTTTCAATTTGATTATTTTGTACGGAATCTAAAAACTTATCATCATTACTTATTCGTCTTAAATAATTTCTAAAAGATTCTGTTATGAAAATTTTATTATAAACTTTGGAAAATTGTTTTATCGTAGACTTGTGTATGGTTCTATGTGAAGTTAAATCAGACATTAAGTCCCTATAATTGAACATTCCAGCTACAACACCCAATTTTGCCTTTTCGAGTGGTGTTTCATCACCTTCCAGTTCTTCGTAAAAAGCATTAAAAAATTTATGTTTAATGTTATTACTTGATAAAAAGTAATGTAGAAATAAAATTTGTTGAATATATCTTGATATATATTCTTCTGGATTCCAAAAGTTTATAATGTATTTTTCATAGAAACTTTTTAAATCTTTGTCGTGTTCAAAAGATTGTTCTAATTGATTTGGGTATAATGTTTCCCAATGACAATGATACATATCTCGGGGATTTCTATAATAAAAATCTTTTCTTTCTGGTGACGACCAACCTATTATTACGAATAATTCCTCTGGATTATTTCCTTGCTCTAAATAATGATTTACATTATCCAATGTTCTTCTAACAATCCCATCGTTAGAACTTCCTGCTTGTGAAATATTCAACACTTCAGTATTTAATAATTTTCCTAACATATGTGGCCAAACTTTTGGTAATCTATATGAATCATTTGTTGGGTCATTTACCCAAGTAACTTTTAGTTCAGGATTTATCATATCACCAGAAGTCCAACTATCCCCATCACATAATATTAATTTAGTGTTCGTCATCAATTAGCCCCCAATCTTTTAATATATCGACTACGAATGGTTCATAGTATTGTTCAAACTTTCTACTATGGTATGGAATTTTCATATCTGTATCTGAAGTAAAACTATTATCTATCTTAACATTTGAAAATAATTTTTTTAAATAAGAAGAATTATATTCATAATCTTCATAATAAATTGTAGGGATATTAAATTCTGAGATAATATCATCTAACAATCTACATTCATCAAAGTATACTTTTAGTAAATTGTTCAAATAAAATCTTGGAGAATTTTTTTTATTCTTCGTAAAGGGATTACTCTCCCAACCTAAATGTATAGTGTGGTAAGGAAGTTTATTTTCCAATAAATTATTATGAAACTCAATCATTTCTGATTCTGTAATATTTTTTTTACCATAAATTCCTTGATGAATTAATTCTTCCCATACACCCAATGACAATAAAGTTTTTAATTTATCTTTTCTTTTTAAACCAACAATAACAAAGTCTTCACTTAGTTGTTTGAACATTTTTGTTGTATGGATATAATTTATAGCTAAGGGGTTGTTTAGTAAAGTTAATACATATTTGTCTGATGTAAGTAATTCGTTTAGTTGCTTATCAAAAGAAATTCCACTTTCAATATTTAAATTAATTTCATTCAAATCAATAAAATCTATACTGGACTCTTCCAATGCTCTTAGTGTTGCTAACTTTAATTGTGAACCACCTGAACGATAGTGTGATAGTATTATTGTTCCTTTTTTATCTGCATTGATTAAATTCATTTATACCTCTCGATATAATCTGAACAAACTCCTGCCACATAATTAGGAACATCTTTTCCCAATGGTGGCATAACACAAATACTTTTCTTGGTCATTTGATAAGACCAACTTGTCCAAAAATAACCTTCTGATGTTAGTGCAGCAAAGTCTGTATCGTGTGCAAAACAATGTATGTTTGGGTCTTCCGTCATACGATAAAACGACCTTATTTCTTTTGCGTGACACCACAATCCTTTTTGTCTTAAAAACTTAGCATCAATAAGGTATTCTGGTCCGTCGTGTCCTAAATACCAAGCACCATATTTGGTTCCCCAAACATCAACCTCAACATCATAACCTAAGTCTAATGCTTTTTGTATATATTCTGGATTATTTTCCATTTCTGGGATTGGTCCGTTTATATTTCCTCTATGTGATATCAGTTTCATTAGTAAACTATTATATACCCTTCATCATTTAAATATTTAGAAATCAAGTGGTTTCCATTTCTACTTGAATCATAAATCTTATATCTTGTTTTTTTCTTAAATTCATATTTACCGAAGTATTTATCTTTTCCTTTTATATGTAACTTTTTAATCTGACCCGTCCAATTACCCTGATACTCAAATGGTGTTGGTTGGTGATTATCACAACAACCAACCCACATATACGAATTTGAATAGTCTAATGTTTTACCAAGTAATTCTTTTTTCATTTTACCTTCTGTTGTTTCTATACTAATTGTTTTATCTTTCTTATAGGTCAGTTTAATATCTCTCCAATCATCATCTAAATCTCTATCAACATAAACAAAAGCTTCATTTACCACATTCTCACCCTCGTGTTCAGTCCATACCTCCGCAGATATTACTGCTTGTCCGTCATAAACTTTACATAATATTCCAAAATGTGCTCCGTTAAAACAAACCACACCTGTAAAGTTTTGATTACTTTCTATTATGGATTTCCAATCTACTTTACAAGTAACTTTAATGTTCATATCATCATTTACTAATTCTTGTATCCTGTAAGTTGAAACCATATTACGACTATAATTCGCCATCAAGTAAACATTTTTTCTATCGACTTTTATCATAATTTAATCTCCAAACACTCACGATAAAATGATTCTAATTCAGGAAATGTTTTACAAAAATCTGTTCCTCTTCTCTTGTCGTGTTCTTGGAAAAATTTACCAAAGTTGTATCTGTGTTCTTTTACTTGTTTTTCTTTTTCGTCCCAAGTAGCTATTTTCCAATCCCATATTCTTTTTATTTTTTGTATTTCAATGTCTGAATAACCATAATGCTGTTTATCAAACGCTGGTATTGAATAAAAATCTGCTAATTGTGCCTGTTCAAATATTTTAGGATTCCAATAATCAGTTAAAACTTGTACGGTTTGGTGTTGTGGGAATCTTAAATAACTTGAATCCAAAAACACTGCTGAGTTCCAATATCTATCGTTAGAACCATACTTTCTTTTTATGTCATATACACTATCGATTAGTTTTGTGTAATTTGGAACTGATAGTGCATTATATGTAGACATAATCGTAACCACAACTCTATCCAATGATGACAATATTTTTTCTAAGTTGTTCCAAAAGCGATTGAACTCTAATCCGTCACGAATATAATCTGCTTGTGGACCCCAAGTATCAACTGATGTAAAGATTACTAATTCTTTAACTCTATCTTCATCTTCAATTCTTTTTAATTTTTCAATCATTTTATCAATCAAGTTATCTGGAACACCCAAGTTTGAATTGATTGCAAGACTTAAATTTTTGTTTGGATTAGGTTCATCAATAATGTAATCCAACACTTTCCAAGTATCTTTTGCTAACAATGGTTCTCCACCCGTAATTCTAAATGTATGTAAATCTCTATATAGTTCCGGCCACCATTTCCAAAATGCGTCTGTATATGGATTTTCTTCTCTTTGTGGTATTGGCATTTTATCTTCAAACTTATTATATGCTAAATCATTAAATTTATCCGTAGTTGGATATGCTCCGTGTTTTTCAATCTCTTGCATCCAAGTTGTTGAGAAAGCAGGTGCACAATAACTACATTTAAAATTACAAGCATTTGAAAATGCAACTTCTACATATCTTGGGTTTATATCTTGTCTCCAGTCTGAATTTACAATCTCATCAAAATGTGGTTTTGACCAACTCTCACTTGACTTGAATGTTCTATCAGAGAATCTATCTGAATTGTCTTCAATGTTCCAACAATAATCACATTCTTCTGGTCTTTTACCAGTCAACATTTCTCGTCTACGCATTTTCTTATATTGAGTGTTGTGTAGAGCACTTGGATTTCTTGCAATTTCTTTTGTATTTATTTTATGTGTTCTTGGGTGGTGACAACTATGATTGTGTCCTGTTTGTAATTGTAGTGTAACTTGTGTCCATTTTGCTAAACACATACCTTTCCCAACTTCATTGAGTTTTTCTTCCATTTCTGTATAAATGGGATTTTCTAATTGATTTCTTTTAACCATTAAACCTCACATTAATTAACTTGTGTCTATTATAAATAGTATCAATACTATCTATTTTGCATTTCATTGAGTTCAATCCTGAATTATCAATATCGACTTCACCCTTTTGCATTTTCTTTCTATAAAGTATTTCATTCTTTGCTGTTTGCTCCACATCACCTTGAAACTGATTATTTACAATCCCCTCGTCGTCGTGATACATACACTCCATAGTTCCATATCGTCTATGTGGTGCTGGACTATCTTTGATAACTTCTTTATTGTACAAAAATCTAACATTACGATTAAATATCAATCCGTGATTTCCAAATTCACTTAAATCTTTAACGAAATCTCCTTTACATCTTTTACAACCTTGGTCACAACATATTGATTTAGTCATATCGTAATGCAATACTAAGTCATCATATTGATTCCACATTTTTACCTCTGCTATCTCTCCTTTGAAAAATCTTTGTCCTTCCCAAGCATTCGGGTCATTACACCCAATCCAAAATGGATTATTACCATACCTTTTTAGTTTTTCTTCATACGATATAGTTGATTGTTGTATACCGAACTTTTCCCCTAAGTCTTGGTCATTGATTTGAAAACTGATTTTCTTATTGTCTTTGTCGTGTATCAAACTAACTTTTGTCCAATTGTTTTGATATCTTTTACTCCAACGATATATGTGATTATTTTTCCAATCCCACATTGATGTTGCGAATGCATTTGAATTGTTGTAATCTATTCCGAAGTCATATCCAATTTTTGATAAGATTGGATACTTTTTATATTTAATATTTTGTCCAATTAAATGCTCTGGTTCATATTCTGGTATTTCGGGTTTACAAATTATTTCAATTTTAAAACTATCCGTAGGAATTCGTCTAAGTTCTCTTGAAGGATTAATCTTTATATGTGTGGATTTTCCGTCCAAAGATAAAACCATTCGTTGTTTAATCATATCAAAAGTTGGTTGTTCATAATAGCCCTTTTGAACACATCTCCAATATAAATCATCATCTTCCATACCCCAACCAACATAGTCAGTATTGTATCCGTTGATGTTTTCAAATTGTTCACCTGTGAATATCACGACTCCACCAAAGTATTCGTTATCTCTTAAAGTATAACCCCATTGAGATAAGTAAGTAGCAATATGTTTTGGTGTATCACCTGGGTGTGAATAATCACAATCGTCCTGTGGTAACATATCGACATCGTGGAATGCAAAGTAATCACATCCATCTTTTTTGGCTTCAAGAAATGCAACATTCTTGGTTCCACTTCTGTGAAACTTTTCATTATCGTTTTGGTGTCCTACATAACAAGTAAAATCAATACCTTGTTTACCCAAGAATTCTTCTAAGTGTGGTATTAATTTATCAAGATGTCCTTTACGAACTCCGTCTCCATTATCACGATATGGTATACAAACTCCTAACTTCATAACTTTACCGAAATAAATGAATATTTTCCTTGACTTGTTGATGAAATCTTCTTATATTTAAGTGTAGAAAGTCCATCTGAATCCAAATTGGTTTCATTGTTTAAGATTTCATTATAAAACCTTAATTGATTTAGTCGTGTTGATTCGGACTTCCAACCACCTTCGAAGTATCCTTCGGATTTATGATTAATCATTTCAAATGTAGATTGTCTTCTGGCGGGAATAGATATGGTCTTTGATTGAATATCTTGTATGGTTTTTGGAATTGAATGATATGATGTTGCTTCATATTCATTTGTTACCAAATTCAATACTTTACCTGTATCGTATTTGTAATCTTCATCTAATTTGATATGTTTGAAATCATAATAAATTTTTAAATTTTTTGAACTATTGTATTGTTCATAACTATTCAATAAACTAAATCCTTGTGATTGGTGGATTTCTTGTATTTCGTTTCGTTGTAGTGGTTTGTTCCAATACGCAAACTCATTAATAAACCCACGAAAACTTTTCCTATCATTTTCTCTATCATCTCCCAATCCAAGATAAAACCAAGCTTTTTTTGTATCTAAAAAACTTCTTCTAATGTTTTGCTCTTCAACAAGATTTCCGTCTTGATACATTTGTAAAGTTCTGTTGGATTTATCAAAAGTGATTGTAATGTTGGTGTATTGTGGATAAGAATATTTTGATGTCATTTGATGACAAGTTTTTTGTCTATCCCAATATTCAAATTTATAACGATTGAATGAATTGTATGCAATTGTAGTGTCCCAACCTGGAATACTAAATACACAATACTCATCAAAATCTTTATCGTATTCGGGAATAATTTCATCTGGTTTAAATGATATATGTAAAGTAAAATCTTTATTTAATTCAATAGTATTTGGACATTCAACATAACTATAATCACCGTGTAAATATAATCCTGATGTGTTGAGTTTTGGAACCTCGTAAGTTTTAGTATCGGTGAAAATGTTTTGTTCTGTTAATCGTAGTAACAAATCATCATCTTCAAATCCCCAACCCCAATATTCATTGGAATACCCGTTGACTTTTTTAAACAAGTCAATAGGAAACATCGTTACACCACCGAAATAGGTATCGAATATTTCTCTATCGGAATTGGTAAATCCGTTAGCAAGGTGAATTGGAACATCTGAATAAGAATAATCTACATTGATAGGCAACATATCTATATCGTGAAACACTACATAATCACATTGTTTTCTGATTGCTTGTTGAAACCCTATATTTAACAATTTACCACGATTAAATGGTAAATCATCGTTTTGTTCAACCACGATTAATTCATAATCTTGGTCTTTCAAATAAGATTCAATAGATTGTTGAAACTTACGAAGATGTCCTGGTCTTTTACGATAAGGAACAATCACTCCAAGTTTCATTTATTTCTCTTCTTTTTTTCCGTATTTTTCGTAGAACTCAGCCAAATACCATTGTGTTCTATTTGACCATTCTTCTTTGTCAATATCTTCGAACCAAAGTGTTAAAGCATCAAGAACATTTGCAATCTTCTCAAGTGCTTTCACTTTTCTTTCTTCTAACATTAACTCTTTTTTGTTATCTTGTGGCATATAATAACCTCTTTTTATTTATAACTATATTAATAAATATATAGTTTTGTTAAATTAATACAATTTTTTTTCTTAAATCATTCCACTTTTCATACTGGTGATAATGTCCATTACCTAATCGTTGAAACATAAACTCTGGTTTCGTAATATCAATTTTAAAATCACTTTTTTCTATCTCATCATACATTAATTGATACTCTTGTGCAAACGAAACATTTGCTTTTGTTTTACTGACTTGTCGTAATCTTTCCAATACTGAATAATCCCATTTAAAGTGGTGAACTTGTGTAAAATTCTTTTCTATTGGATATCTTTTTTCGTGTTCACTACCCCAACTTGATGTTCCGTCTGGAAATTCTACATAATGTTGTCCTGAGCAAACCTTTACACTACCCTTCATCATTGTAACTTTGTTTGGACAAGCTTTACTTAATGGATAACGAAAAAATCCTGCTTCTGGCATTTCTTCCCAGACATTTGATTCCATAGTGATTTTAGGAAAGTTTCCGTTGTATCCAATTCTATCAACGAAACCACCCGTAACGAATTCATATCCATATTCTTCACACTCCTGAACAATAGTTTCTATTGGTTTAGAATATAATTGTAATTCATCATCATCTGCTACTATCCACCAATCGTCTGGTTTCAATAATTTAACTTTATTATAATGTTCCGTTACTCGTTCCCAATTAAATGGTTCATCAATGATTATCTCGTGTGGTTGTAAATTAAACTTATCTAAAATGTGTAGACCTTGTTCTATGATTGGGTCTTTTGAGTGATGTGCATACAACACTACGAATATCTCGTCCATATGTAAATGATAATGATTCAACATATGATATAACATTGTTGTGTTGTGTCCGCAGATTGTAACTAAATTCATTTCTTCCTCAATATTGTAATACCTGTTGAACTTGGAAAGTCTTTTTCTATTCCGTAATTAAATAAGTTCAATACTTCATAATCATCATACTTATGACCGATAGTAAATCGTCTTAACCACTCACTTGGTCCTGATAAATCATAGTCTTCGTGTTCTTCGGTTTCGACAAAATTATCTACATAATTTTTGTCTGTATCGTGAACCATAATTATTCCATTTTCACTTATTATTTGGGAATATAAATCAAAGTCTTTTTTTACACCCTCTAAACTATGGTCTGCGTCTATCCACAACATATCAATTTTCATATCTCGTTTAATGAAATATTCATAGTATGCTTTTGCTGTTGTGGTGTGTAACCACTCAGAATTAAAGTTGGTTCTGTAAAAACTATCTTCATCAGTCCAATCAGGAACTCCATTAATTCCGTTTACCGCATCTACTAAAATAACCCTTGAATCTTTGGTATCAAATCCTTCGTATTTTAAATCTTTAAGACAAGTCCACATAATTCTTGGAATAAACCCATTACCACTACCTAAACAAACCGATAGTTTTGGTTTGAAAAAATACATCATAGAATAAAGTATCATTCCATCTCCAAGATGTTTATCCGTAGCACCATGCGACCAACGATAACGGAATTCTTTTCCTGCATTCGTAGTAATTTCTTGTTCTATGTATTTGTGATTAAGTATTGTTGTTTTCATAACCTTTTATATAAATATCATTTACTTTATGTAAAATTCAAAGTAATATCAAAATCTGAATTAGTTACACCATTATTTGTAAATGATATTGTTGCAGAACCTGTTCCGTCACCACTACCAGCTGCTACCGCCTTTATTCTCATATGAAGTGTTCCACTTGTAAAAGATAAGTCATTTTTGGGTAATGATACAAAACCTGTACCACTATTATCTGTTCCACTTTCACCTGGGTCACCACTTGTTGAAAATGCTATTGTTATTGTAACTGCTCCTGCACTTGTTTGCTCGTTAGTTACTGCACTATTTCCACTACCATTTGCTAATTGGATTGTTCTTGCACCCGATGTAATTACGGTATCTCCCAATGAACCTGCGATAGTTTCATCACCTGGTGCGGTTGTCCATTTTGTTGAAGGGTAAGTTGGTTCTGAATTACTTCCTTTATTGTGAACTAAGAAAGTTTGTCCAATATAAAAGTCATCTGGTTCGACATCCAATTGAACGACTTCATATCCGTCTGGGTCCACATTAATATCTATTGAACTAATAGCAACTTCATTTCCACTCTTACCCATTAAGTAATCACCTACTTGAAAATTAGGTGCTGTTTTCCATACCCAATTTTGATTGCCGGCTTCTCTATACAACATATGGTGTTCACCTGTAATTAATTCTTGTCCGTTGTTAATGTTGTAATAACTATTTGAAAATTCATATAGAACTCTCATAACACTTGCTGAGTGTTGAGTAAAAGTTCCATCTTTGTCAAATGTATCATTTGTCCAATCACCTGAACTTTCATCAGTTGAACCTGACAATGACACGGTAAGGATTTCATCACCAATGTTTAAATCTTCTACATTCACTACACTTCCGTCTGATTTACTAACTGGACTACCAAATAATAAACAACTCGGTACACCACCATAAGTATCTACGATTTCTATTGATTTAGAAACACTCGTATTGTATCGTGTTGCGTGGTCGTTGAATCCGTCTGATTGTCCGTCTTCTGCAAATTTTGCTTTAATGCTACCGGACTGATTAAATGTTCCAGCGATTGCACCACCAGTATTGGTGATTGTACCTGCCGTAACTTGTGCGATATAATCTGCTCCCCCGAAAGTTACATCAAGGTTTCCGTCAAAGGACCAAGAAAGGTTTTGAGTTCTGTTTGCTATTTTTGATGTAAATAATTCACCAGCTTCAGTAAATTCCATTTCGTAGTTTTCAGCTGTTTGTTCAAACAAGTAAGTAAATCCTGCAACTCCTTCATCTACGGCATCAATAGAAAAAGATGACATACTGGTTTCAGTAGATGATGCGTTTTGAGCTGTCAATGAAGTATTGGCAGTCGTATAGGAATCAGTTCCGTCGACTGCTCGTTTTAATTTTCCTAATGATAGATTTTGTCCAGCTGTTTTACTCATACTAATAAATATTACTTGTTGTATATTTCAAGTAATTTATCTCTCCATTGTTCTTTGTTGTCCCATTGTTTTAAATGTTCTCGTAATGGGAACAAATAATCTCGTCTTTCTTGTAATGATAATTTACATATATTGTTGTATTGTTGTTTAAATTCTTCTGGTGTTGATGCTCTAAATGGATAATCGTAATCTGATAACCAATCGTGTGCCAATATCGGTATTTTACCATAATCAACTGCTTCAAATATTGAGTACCCAAATGGTTCAAATATATGTGCTGAATGTGATATTCCCCATTTCTGTTTCATAAACATATCGTGTTGTTCGTGTCGATAATTATATACTTTCCATTTTGATGTGTCGAGATTTAAGTTCTTTTCCCACCATTGAACATCATAACTATCTGTAAAAACCAAACTATCAATACCTTCTAAGAAGTGTGGACATTTTCGTGTTTCCATTCTGGCGGCGAAACCTACTTGATTGCTGTCCACTACATCTTTGTTGTGTTTGAATTCGTAAAAATTTGGTATTGTTAATAGGTGGTCGTGTTTTACATTCCACTTTGGGTCATTGATTCCAATCCAAAAAGGATATTTTGCGTATGATTTAATATCGTTTTCCCATCTTGGTTCCATATAGAAGTGAAATCCTTTATCTAATCCTAAAACGTGTTGTGCTTTCATAATATCTTGTACTGAACAATGTATTCCAACACTATGTATTCTGTCTTTGTTTTCCTCTATAAAAACGTGTGGTGAATAATATCCGTGCAAAATATGTATTCTTCTGGCATTGTTCATTAATTCTTTAAATTTTTTTCTATCGTGTCCTTGCCAATGAACTTCCATAGGACAATCTGGTTGATGACCTGGTGGACGAGTTCTATGTATCAATAACTTGGATTCTGTTTTTAAATGTTGTGGTATCATTTCTAACCATTTGTTCACCCATACATCAGCACCACCACCAATCATATTTAAACCGCCGGTTGCGTAATAAACATCATATTCCATTATCTTTCTGGCCCTACAATAACATTTATTTCTGGTGCAGTTGATGGACTTACTGAGTTATTTGCAAATGAAATTGTTCTATCCTCGGCTTCGAACTCTACATCATCTCCACCTTCCGTTAATTCAAATAGTAAAAAGTATCTACTAGCTGCTGCGACCGTTGCACTCGTTGCAAAAGTTCCTTGTAAATCATAATTACCAGTTGAAGTTCCAACTTTTACTTTTAATGTTGCTGTTCCGTTTGACGGCTGTTCACAAGATATAGTGGTGTTTCCATCTCCATTTGCTAAATCTATTGTTACTTCTGATGATGTAGCTGTTTGATTTTGATTGGTTACATTTTCTCCAACGTGTAAATTAAAATCACTAAATACATTAGACCAAGCTGTTGCACCTGCGTTCGTGGTAATGTTAAGAGTATTGGAATCATCTCCATTTTCAAATGCATTTTCATAACGGGCCTTTATCGCATAAGGTTGTCCGGCTGATAATGATGAAAATGTATGTTGTTTTGTAATGTTTGTATTGGTAGAGTTTCCTGCTGTTAAAGCACTACCACTCGCATAAGTTGTGTGTGAACTTCCGTCTAAATATACTCTTAATGTTCTTGTTACTCGTGTATCACCTACAACATTAACTACGATTTGAGAATCTGTTTTAGAAACTTCTGATACCGTTGGTGTTGCTGGTTTTCTATCAAATACCACCGCAACATTACCACTTGATTGTAATCTAAAAACTTTATCTGCTGTGTCATCACAATAATATTTGGTACTATCACCTGCTATGGTGTTTACAATATGACTTGAATTATCAAAAACTCCTGTTCCTGTGGAAGCATTATAAATATCATCTCCTACGGTTAAATCATCATCAATATAATCGTCCACAAATTTGGATAAATTTGTTGTTCCTACCGTACCATTAATTGAAAGTGGTGATACAACCGCCTCTGCTGCAAAAACTAACTCACCCCCACCATAAGCTCTTAAACCACCATCATCAGTTAAAAATCTAAGAGTGTGAGCGTTACGAGTTCCGTATGTTCCACTACCAGCTGAGAATGTCTTACCATAAAACTCTTTCAATTCAACTGCTAATGCACCATATCCTTCCGTAGTTTCCGTATCACGAATACCTGAAAAGGAAGCTGCTGCTCCTTGAAAGTCAAGAAGTGATGTTGTTGATGTTCCCAATTCTACATTGATATCTTTAAAAGACATTGAAACATCTGTGGCGAAACTTTGTAAAGTCATTATTTATCCTCTAATTTTTTAACTCGTTTAGTCAATTCAATTATTGATGAAATTAACAATGGAACCAAACTTTCATAATTAATTCCTTTATAATCTTGTTTCATTGTTCCGACTATTTCTGGTATAATCTTTTCTACTTCTTGTGCTATCAAACCATACTCAGTAGGATATAAATGGGCAAATGGACTATCGTCTTTCCAATCAAACTTGACTGGTCTTAATTGATTTATAATTGATAATCCTTCTTTAATCTCAACAATATTTTCTTTTAATCTTTTATCGGAAGAATAAAAACCTGTAATGTTTCCTGTTGCTCCTATTTCTCCGTCTACAAATAAATCAAAAGTATCATCAATAGTTAGAGTTCCAAATGCACCTTTACCCTCTACTTGTAAATTACCACGAGTATCAGCTACGGTTTCTTTTAATTGTAAATCACCTATGATTTCATTTTTAGCACCTAATTTGACTTCTTGATTAGGTCCAGCGAATGTTTGGAACCCTACACCATTTAGTTTAACTTTAGGTAAATACTTTACCGCAACAATCGGTGCTGCCGTTTGACTAAATTTATAAGAATTATCATCTCCGTCAGCAGAACTTAATTCATCATAATTGGTTCCTGTTATCTTTGCGAAGAAATATCTTTTGTTAAGAACAATAGGTTGGTTTATATTTACTGCAGATGCTGATGCTCCAAGTGTCAAAGTAGAACTTATGTTAAATGTTTTTAATAGTTCGGCACCTGTTGCTGTATTGCTATCATTTTGGAATATTTCAATTTTATATCTAACTAATGCTTTACCAACATTTGAACTTACTGGTGAACCTTGAAATTCTTCTGTTAGATTTAAAAATGCAATCTCAACAACATTATTCGCTTCTTGTGTATCGAGTAATTGATTATCAGCCATAGCTGTTTCAATAACAACTTTTTTACCATTTGTTGCACCGGTTCCTGATGCTCTTAAAAATATATTACTTGGCCAAGCACCTGCTCCCGAACCACCTGCGGCAAATGTCAAGGTTTCAGATTGGTCTGATGAAGTTCCACTTCTTGTAAATGTTACATCATCTCTATCACTACCACTCGCATAAGACAATAATACATCATCAACATAACTTTGAGATGTATGTAGTTCTACCAAGTCGAGTAAATCTCCGTTAAAGTCATCTCGTTGAATAGAAACAACCGAACCTCTATCGGCACTACCACTAAATAATGCTTTTGTTTGTTTAGTTGCACCACCGACACTTGTAGAACCAGTAGCTGAAACTATACCCTCTCTTTCTAATCTGACTGCTCCACCTACTAAATCATTACTATTGATATTCCAACCACCAATATCACCAGATGTAGCTGTTACTGCACCATTTACTGCTAAGGTTGAACCATTAAAAGTTAGTTTACCATTAGCAAAATCAAAGTTTCCGTTATCATTTAAATCAAAATTACTTGCACTAATTCGTAATTTACCATTTGAAGCACTTACATAAGCTCCAACGCCCGTCTCTCCACCTGCTGCATTACTACCACTCGTTCCAAGTATAAAATTAGAAGCACTTAATTCAAGGTTTCCATTACTACCACTTATAAATGCTTTATTTAAATCTCCTAAAACAAAAGCAGGTGTTTGAAAATCTATACTTGAACCGCTGATTTTTACATTACCATTTGAACCACTTACGAAAGATGTTTGATTACCTAACTTAAATGCAGAAGCACTTAGAATTAATTCTGATTCACTTTCATCAAATTGAATTCTCTCTCCATCAGCGTCTCCTACTCGGAAATCTCCACCTCCGTCCATATAAACACCATCACCATTTGTTAGAGTGATAGAATTAGCGGATGTACCTAATGAAAATTTTGGAACTCCACCATCAGTAATATCTCTAAATACCATTTTAGTATTGACACTTCCAATACCATTATCACCTGCGTGTAAAGATGTTGAACCTATATGAAAACCACCAATAGTTCCGTCATTCGCAGTAATGGTTCCGTCAACCGATAAATCTGAACCATCAAAAGTTAGTTTACCATCTGCTATATTAAGTGTTCCTACATTACCAATACTATTTAAGTCGAAACCAGATGAACTAATTCTTAAATTATTGTTTGAAGAACTTACATAAGCTCCAACACCAGTATTTCCACCTGCTGCATTACTCGCACTTGTTCCAAGTATAAAATTAGAAGCACTTAGTTCAAGATTTCCATTACTACCACTTATAAATGCTTTGTTTAAATCACCGAAAACAAAAGCAGGTGTTTGTATGTCTACACTTGAACCACTAATCTTAACATTTCCATTTGAACCACTTACGAAAGTTGCATTGTTTCCTAATTGGAAAGATGAAGCACTCATAACCACGTTTGTTCCGTCAAACTTAAATCCTTCTCCGTTAGATTTACCAATATGTGCTCTCGGTGTTCCTGAATTGTGTTCTAATTGAATACCGGTGTTTCCAAATGTTTGGTCACTAATAGTTATTTTTTCATTACCACTATCTAATTGTATGTTTGTTCCACTTTTTAAAATATTACTATCTATTTCCCAACCTGCAATATCACCACTCGTTGCGGTAATCTTACCTGTCAAGAATACATTTTCACTAAACAATCCAAAACCAGGACTTGAACCAACTAATCCACTTGACAATCCTGATAAATCTCCAAGTCTTGCTTTTAAATCTACATCAAATACACCACTACCTGTTCTTTCCACGATATCAATATAAGGTGTTGTGATATCATTTGGATTTGCATTTAACTTGATATATCCTGTATTTAATTTACCAGTCGATACAATTACTTGACCTGGTGTATAGGTTGAACCAGTATCTGCTGTTGTGGATAAGGAACCACTATGTAAACTTGCATTATATGTAGCTGATGAACCAAAACTTCTTGATACCATTAACTTACCTTGGAAGTTTGTATCACTATTGAAGTCATTAGAACTACTTATAACTTGAATATATTCTTTTGAAAATCCACTACCACTTACTTTTTGTATAAATAAAATTTCATCTGGTACAAATCCCGTAACATTTTCTACTGACATTGTGGTATCAGCTTTTCCTACATCTGAACCTGTGATTATAGTAGCATTAGCAACAACTAATTGTCCACCTACTGCATTTACACTTTCCTTTTCAAATACTGTGGTTTTTAATGTACCACGAATTTTTGCTTCTTCTACTTCTAAACTTCCATTACCTGCTGTGGATAATCTAATTCCCTTTTCCCCACTTACAAAATCGGTAGTTTCAAGATTAGTATCTGTTATTGTAAATCCACCAATTCTACCACCATCAAATAAAACATCTGAACCTGTGATTTGTCCACTCGATTTCAATACTAAATTATCACCTGTATCATTTATTTGTGTTGAAGCTAATTCAAATCCACCAATCGTTCCTCCGTCAAACAATACACTTGAACCTGTGATTTGACCCGATGAAGACAAAATTAAATTGTTATTTGAACTTGATATGGCTGATAAGGTTAATCCAAAACCTCCGATTTCACCCGTTCCTGCAACTCTTACACTACCGGTAATTAATGCAGCTGACGCTGTTATATCTCCATTTTCTTTTACATTAAAATGGGATGTGGAAATAAACATAAATTTTGAGTCATCTTCTCCACCAAAACTTGGCGAACCACTAATGACTATATGTTTTTCTGTATTTCCTGCTGGTGATGAAAACGAAGACGAGTCTGTTGCAAATCCACCAATCAAACCTGCGGATGCCGTAATGGTTCCAGTAAATGTAGCACCACTTGCTATAAGAATTCCGTCTTTGTCCACCATAAAGTTTGGACCCATTTTGATGTAGTAATTATCTGGACTTTCTTCTTCTGGTGTAAAGTCAATATAGTATTCATCTCTTACTTGGTCAAATGCTGCTTCAGTATCACTTCCGGGTCCTTGGTCGGTTTTGAATATTGTAGAAGTGTTCGCATCCAATGTGATGTTACTACCACTAATCTTCCCGTCATTGATTTCAAAATCTCCTAAGAAACCACCTGACGCACTTATGAATCCACTTGCTGTTAAGTTTCCATCTACATCAATGCTAAAATTATCAGACGATATTTCTAACTTATCATTAGAACCACTAATGAATGTAGTTCCACCACCTAAAAAGAAGTTAGATGAACTGATAACAATGTTTCCATTACTACCACTTATAAATTGTCCGTCTTTACCAAAAAAGAATTGGTCTGTTTGAACGATAAATTCTGATGGGTTTGTTCTAAATTTTAAAAATCTATCTGTATCTCCGTGAGCGTCTACTATTTCTAATCCAACACCCTCATAATCTTCTGTTGTTCCCATAGATTCAGATACTGACCCACTAAATATTAAGAATCCACCTACATTATTAGATATTGTATCATTGAATCCATCATACCCAATGGACCTCATATAAGCAGAACCACCGTGTAATTCAATACCACTTCCAGTTACACTTCCTAAGAACATAGAACCAGTTAATAATCCGTCTGCTCCGTCTGCTATTATTTGTGGTGGTCCTACAAATGTTATGTCGTCTGCGACTGCAACTGCTTCTGCTAAATTATTATTTGCGTCATAAAATTCAACAACAAAGTCATATGGTTGTCCTCGTTTGATTGGTTTCGACATAGGAACATTTGCCTTGAAAAAACCTGGACTAAAGTTAGTTTGTGCAAATGGTCGTAATCTAATATCCGATAAAATAAATTCACCTGAATTTACTCTAAATCCTAAACTACCTGTTGGTGTTGAACTTTCGTTGTGTGTTCTGAAATCGGCTATTTGTCTTTGTTGAATAATTGTGAAATCAGTATTGGTTGTGTCGGGTAAATCTACCGTACCTAAACTTATTTCTCCACCTGTTTCTGATTCAAGACTACCCGTTATAAATACTTCTAATTCTGCTTGTTGTTTTGTTGTTCCGTCTGATTGTGTTTTTAATCCTTCTTTAAATGCCGCATTAAACTCAACAATATAATCCTCATTTTTTTCTAATTCTAAATTTGTGTTTGTTACAAAAGTAAATGAACTACCAAGTTCTGCATTACTACCACTTAATAAAACTCCGTCTATAATTGTATCGTCGTTTTGTGTTGCAGGAGCTTGTGCTGAAGATGTGGTCCAATTGTTATCTATGATTGATTGTGTGAAAAATAAACCAATGTTTTCAAAACCACTAATACTATTTGGATTTACCAATTCATTTGGTGATTCAACTAATGTTTCATAAATTTTTTCAAACTCACCAGAAGTTCCTTCTTCTTTCATATAAATTTTTGCTTTGTAGGTATCTCCACTAAATGTTCTTAAATTACCTACGGTCATATTTGCAAATGAACGCTTAAATACTTGGTCTTCTGTTTCGGTAGAACTTACTACACTATGAGTAACACTTGAATTTACACCAGAACTTGATACACTCAAAGGAACTATAATTTTATTATTGTTACTTTTATTTGTTATTGTGTATTCTGTTGTTGTTGTGAATGTGGTTGAGTTTATTACATCTAATATCTTTGTTTCAAAAGTTTGTGGTTTATCAAATTTACTATCTGGATATAATGTATTATCAACTAACAAGTCTGGTCGTTTGATATTAAAGGTTGCTCCTTTCATACCACTTGTTATTTTATTTAGTGCATTATCAATACCCTTTTCCATTGACTTAACAACAAAAGTAAATGGTTTTTTAGTTGTTGTAATTTGTGGTAATATTGATGATTGTGCCGAACCTTTATTTTGATTTACATAACTTGCTACTGAATTACCAACTTCTTTAAATTGATTTGAATTACCCGTTGTTGAAGTGTTATCAACTGAAAATTCTACCTGTGGTGTGGAATTTATAAACTCAACACTACCCGTAAGTGAAACTTTACTCGAATCACCAGTAGGAACTTTTTCAATTACACCCTTTACTAATTCCGAAACCTTAATAGTTGGGTCTCCGTAAAAACGAATAGGTTCAGTATTTTTAATTTTTTTATTTATACTGACTGGTGCTGAAAAACGAACATTGTATGTATCTTGAAATGCCGTTGGAACTTCAAATTTTTGTGGGTCTAATTCACCCAGTATTGTAAATGAACCAATACCATTAATGATATCATCTTCATAAACTTCAATTGTTATTCTTCTGGAAGGTAATTCTTTATCGTAGTTTGGAATCGCATAGTGAAATATAGGATTACCCGCAGAATCCAATAATTCAGTTTTTACTTCTACATTTGGTTTGAGTAAATCGGAACCTTCGATTAAAAATGAACTATTACCTGTTGGTAAAACCGATGGAAATTCACTAATTTTAAAAAACCTTGAAGTTGATAAATCTCCCAAAACTCCCGTTTCTTCTTGAAATACATCAAATCCTAATAGATTTTGTTTGGGTGCTTTCCCTTTTCGTAATATATTTTGTCTTATAGGCATTTGTAATAAGTATTAAAATTTTAAATTTATATACTTATTAATATGTATAAGGTGTGTATAATATGAGTAAAAAGAAAAGATATAATTTTACACTTGATGAAGACTTAATGTCGTGGTTTAAGATGTATTGTAAAGAAAATAGATTGACTGCTTCTGCAGCATTGAACAATCAAATTTTCAAACTATATAGACAAAATGGTATTTCTAAACCAACGAATGTTTTATCTACTAAATCTGACTGATGAACTTCCGTCTACTTTTTTAATTTCTAATAGTGTATCTACAAAGTCTCTCATAGTTTCTATATGAGATACTACAAATGTAAACTGAAATTGTGATTTCAAGTATTGGAATAGTTGTGCGACTGAATTTAGATTATCACTATCCATTGTTCCCCAACCCTCGTCGATTGCTAAGAAATTACCTTGTGGTAAATTACTTACATTCATTAATCCAATACGAATTGCTAATGAACTAATAAATCTTTCCATACCACTTGATAATTCTAATGACCAGATTCTATCGTCATCATATACGATATGAGTATCAATATCTTTTCCGTTCATAGTAAACACAATACTAAAGTCTACTACTTGTGCCAGAATATCATTTACTGCTCCTTCAACCGTAGGTAAGGATTTACTGATTAAATCATAAGGAACTCCGTCTCGTTGAATTGCGTTTAATAGATATTGATATGCTTGGTAATCACCTTCTAATTGTTCTACTTTATCAATGTTTTCATTTATTTTTTGTTCATTGGTTTTCAAAACCTGTATATTACCGAATATAGTTGTTGATGCTAATTTAGTGTCTTCTAATTTATCATCTAATAAATATTGTTCTGATTTCAAGTCTTGTATTCGTAAATCAATCGATTGGTTAAAGATGACATCTTGTTCTTGTGCGACATATCTGTCCATTTCACTTACAATAGAATTAATTTGATTCTGTATGTTCTCTTCTCGTTCGTTGAGATATTGTAAGTTAGATGTAAGTTGAGAGTGTCGTGTTTTACCTTCAACC
>Ga0209095_1000315_pt1 | contig 30450 bp, 25 predicted proteins | sample COGITO_mtgs_1104_3_FD_184795 | JGI IMG/M metagenome (GOLD analysis project Ga0209095, IMG submission 184795) | Pelagic marine microbial communities from North Sea - COGITO_mtgs_110404 (SPAdes) (version 2) | ecosystem: Environmental > Aquatic > Marine > Epipelagic ... | reverse complement strand
GCCGTTCTTCCAGATTGGCGAGACAAAATATGGCAAACCTATTTTGGTCCGCGCCTATGAACCGCACATGAGCCTGCAAGACGCAGTGAAATTGTTGCTGGTGTCGTTTGATTCAACGCTCAAGGCTAATCTGTCGGTTGGCCTGCCGATTGACGTTCAAACCTATGAGAATGACACCTTCGAAATCGCAACCAAGACCCGAATCGAACAAGAAGATCCGATGTATCAGTCGATCTCAAAGGGGTGGGGCGACGCGTTGAAAAGTGCTTTCCAGACCTTGCCGTCTTACGACATTGAATCGGGCAAGCGCCAAAAGTAGCGTACTAGAAAAATTGCGATACTTTGGAGAGATTCTTGCGCGCCAAAGTTCCGAATCCGCCGACGCCATTTCTGCGAATACTGCGATAGTCTTCGCTGCTTTTGCGCAGGATGTTGGCGATTGAACCGTTGCTCTTGCCGCCACGTCGCATTTTGACCATGACCTCTGGCAGATAAGCAAGGGTAACCTTGCCCTTAGACAGATAGCGCAGCATCGCGTCGTAATCCGCACCGACAGAATAGGACGTGTCATAAAGCCCCCAGCTGTCAAACACGCTCCGGCGCAAATAGACGGTTGGGTGGGGGGGCATCCAGCCTTGGCGCAAGCGATTGGCGCTATAGTCCCCGGACCGCCATTTCCGAATGATCTTTGAGGTATCTTCTGCATCTACATAGTCAAGATCGCCGTACACCCCATCAACTGCGGGGTCTTCCATCAACTCGGCGACTTTTTCGAGGACGGTATCTGAAGCATAAAAATCATCTGAATGCAGCAGACCGACAATATCGCCTGTTGCACGGGCGATGCCTTTATTGATGCCGTCGTAAATGCCGTCATCCGTGTGGCTGATCAACTTCGTGTTTTCGGTCATCATTGCTTTGATCACCTCAAGTGACCAATCGGTTGATCCTGCATCCTGAATAATGTGTTCGACATGGGGATACGTCTGGCTTTGGACACTCCGCAAACACTGGGCCAATGTCGCGGCTCGGTTAAAGGTAGCGGTAACAACTGATATCCGAGGCTTAGCCGTCATCTGTCAATCCTGAACAATGGAAAACACTATATTTTTTAGCACTACTGTGCCCAACCTCAATCTGCAACAGGGCGATTAAAAGTTTACACTTTTGAGTATCATCAAATTTCCTTAACACAACCTTAAGGTTCTCGCCTGATTAACTCTGTTTCGGTATTTTCTTCACCAATAAGGTACAATAAAAAAGGCCGGTGCTTTGATATCAAGCAACCGGCATTTCAAAATTGTTACAGCGCTAAAGTTCCACCAGAACGCGACACTATGCGGTTTGGTCAAACAACCGTCTTCGAGCTGCTGCATATTCACCGACAAGTCGGTCAACCAATTCCGCAGCCGGCACCACGGATTTCACCGCGCCAATACCTTGACCGGCACCCCAGATTTCCTTCCAGCTTTTGGGCTTTTGGCGATCTGCGCTAAAATCCATATTCGACGGATCGGACCGTTCTAGGTTCTCGGGGTCCATCCCCTGTGCCGCAATCGACGGCTTCAGGTAATTGCCCCAAACGCCGGTGAAAAGGTCAGAATAAACAATGTCAGATGCGCCTGATTCTGCCACCATCTGCTTGTACCGCTCGTCGGCGTTTGCTTCTGCTGTTGCGATAAACGCAGACCCGGCATAGCCGCCGTCCGCCCCCATCGCTTGCGCTGCCAAAATGCTATCGCCCCGCGCAATAGCACCGGACAGGAACAACGGCCCGTCAAACCATTCGCGGATTTCCTGAACCAACGCGAAAGGCGATTGTGCCCCCGCATGCCCCCCTGCCCCGGCCGCAACGGCGATCAGCCCATCCGCACCCTTTTCAATCGCCTTATGGGCAAAACGGTTATTGATGATGTCATGCAACACAACACCGCCGACGCTGTGCACAGCATCATTCAGCCACGTCTGCGCGCCAAGGGATGTAATCCAAAGCGGCACCTCGTGTTTGACGCAAATTTCGACATCGCGTTCTAGGCGGCTATTTGAGCGATGCACGATCTGGTTCACCGCATAGGGCGCTGCAGGATTGTCGGGGTTCGCTTGGTTGTGACGGTCCAGCTCTTCCTTGATGCGGGTCAACCACCGATCAAGCTCGATTGGTTCGCCTTCGGCCTCGCGGGCATTCAAGGCGGGAAAACTGCCAACGATCCCTGCTTTGCACTGGGCAATCACCAGATCGGGGTTCGAGATGATGAAAAGCGGGCTGCCAATCAGGGGAATACGAAGCGGGTCGAACAAGGCTGGCAATGTCATAGGGGTCTCCGAAGGATAAAGGGCTTTGCGCACAGCGTCGCACTGCTGCATTGGATTGGGAATGACCAACGTTGCGTCGGACATTCCAATTTGCGTTTATCAGAGCCTAAACAGCCTCGATGATCGTGACATTCGCGATGCCGCCGCCTTCGCACATCGTTTGCAAGCCGTATTTTTTGCCATGCGCATGCAGGCTATGGACCAGCGTCGTCATCAACCGCGCTCCGGATGCACCCAGCGGATGACCAAGGGCAATAGCCCCCCCGTTCACATTCAGCTTTTCAGGGTCCGCCCCCGTATGCTTGAGCCACGCCATCGGGATCGGGGCGAAGGCCTCGTTTACTTCGAACAGATCGATATCGTCGATCTTCATGTCCGCACGTTTCAGCGCGTGATCCGTCGCAGGCAATGGTTCTTCCAGCATAATCACCGGATCGCCTGCGGTTACCGTCAGATTAACGATCCGCGCCTTGGGCGTGAGGTTGTATTTCTTTAACGCCGCTTCGGACACGATCAAGACGCCGGCCGCCCCGTCGCAAATCTGCGACGCATTCGCGGCTGAAATCATACCATCGGGCTGCAGCAGCTTGACGCTGGAAATAGTCTCTAACGTGGCATCATCGCGAATGCCTTCGTCGCAGGAGTGCGTGCCACCGTTGATATCAAGCGGGATGATCTCTGCATCAAACCGGCCTTCATTTCGGGCCGCAGTCGCGCGCTTGTGGCTCTCCAACGCATAAGCATCCAACGCCTCTCGATCAAAGCCGTATTTCTTGGCGATCATCTCGGCCCCGATGAACTGGCTGAAATTCTTGGTGCCGTAGCGTTCAACGATGCGATCGCTGAACGGGCCCTCGCCCAGCTCTGCCTTGCCATAAAGGAAAACATTCGACCCCATCGGCACGCGGGTCATGCTTTCGACACCCATGGCAACGACGACATCCTGCGTACCCGACATCACCGCCTGCGCGGCAAATTGCACCGCCTGTTGCGAGCTGCCGCATTGGCGGTCGATCGTGACCGCAGGTACCGATTGTGGCAGCTTGGACGCCAGCACGCAGTTGCGTCCGAATGCAAAGGCCTGTTCGCCGCCTTGGGTAACACATCCGACGATCACATCGTCAATGATCGCGCCGTCAATGCCCGTACGATCCACCAGCGCGTTCAACACCTCGGCCCCCAGGTTTGCCGGGTGCCAGTCGCGCAGAACACCCCCGCGCCGGCCCCCGGCGGTGCGGGCCGTCTCTACAATATATGCTTCAGCCATTTTTCATCCCTCCCAAGGTTCGATCTATTTTGGTGCCATACGGATCGCGCCATCAAGACGGATCGTTTCGCCATTCAGCATCGGATTGTCGATGATTGCACCAACCATCTTGGCATATTCCGACGGATCGCCCAAACGGCTGGGAAACGGCACCTGCGCGCCCAGCGATTGCTGCGCTTCTTCCGGCAGGCTGGCCAGAAGCGGTGTCAGGAACAGCCCCGGCGCGATTGTCATGACGCGAATCCCATAGCGGGCCAATTCGCGCGCAATTGGCAGGGTCATCCCTACGATCCCACCCTTGGATGCGGCATAGGCCGCCTGCCCGATCTGCCCGTCAAACGCTGCGACAGACGCCGTGTTGATAATCACACCGCGTTCTTCACCAATGGGGTCTGCCTTGTGCAACGCTGCGGCAAATTTTGACAGGACGTTGAATGATCCCAGCAGGTTCACATTGATAACATTGGAAAAGCTGGCCAGTGGCAGTGCATCGCCTTCGCGGCTGACGACCTTGGCCGGTGGCCCGATGCCCGCGCAATTCACCAAGATGCGCGCCTTGCCATGCACCCCTTCGGCGTCTGCAATTGCATCTGCGACAGCGTTTTCGTCGGTCACGTTAACCTTGAAGAATGCGCCGCCGATCTGTTTGGCTTTCGCCTCTCCCATCTCCTCGTTCATGTCAAAGATAGCAACCTTGGCACCTGCTTTCGCGAGCATATCAGCTGTCGCGCCACCAAGACCCGAAGCGCCCCCCGTTACGATTGCCGCTTGTCCCTGAAGTTCCATTCTTCTCTCCCAAAGTCATATCTAAAACTGTTCGCCGCGAATGTTGCGCGGCGTCAGGGGGATTTCAATCTAAATCCCGGCTTTGTGCAGAATAACGCCCCGGCAGTCGGCTTGGCCCGCGCGTTTCTGAGTGCAGGACCTACGAGGGGCACGGCACAGTTGCGAGTTCGATCTATGGATAGGTCGTGCAGCTCACGCTCAATGCCTGCAAACCATTTGATATTTATTTTTACTATCAACGGGCATTTCCCGCACGACGCCGTACAAGAAACTCTAGAATGAATTTTTCAAGGTACCCAGCTCTGACCGCTGGGAAGCGGTATAAGATGCGCTACCGAAAAAAGGGTCCTTACTGAGGCCCGACATGGCAGATACTCATTCTCATCCAAAAGTCGGCGATACTGCTCATGATCATCCAAGGCCAAGTTGGCGTTGGCGAAAAGACCCTACTCTGTCATATTAATATCATGATGATTTGGCAGACGGTCAGCTTTGCCGGGGAACGATATGCTGTTTTTTACACACCTACCGACGCTTTGGCCCATTTTGGCGCGGAATGGCTGGGCCGGGACAATGCAAAGGGTGCCGCTGTGCCCCACCATGATATTCCCGACCTTAATGTTCCCGGCCCCGACGTTGAAAAGATAACCCGCAGGTCGCGCAAATATGGGCTTCACAGTACCTTGAAAGCGCTGTTTTACCTTGCACCAAATAACGATCAGACAGCATTGAAAAATGCAGCAGCCGATTTTGCATCGCAGCAGACTTGCGTTGAAATTGATCCGCTCGAACTAAGGCATGGGAACGGGTTCGTAGCGCTTCGTCTCAAGGACGACCCTCGTCGTCTAAGGGAGTTTGCGACTAACAACCGCCAGAGCATTTGATCCGCTTCGCGCCCCGCTGGCCGACACAGATATTGCCTGCCGCCGTCACGCGCGGCTTACCGTCCGCCAAGACCAACAAATGCTGGAATGGGGCTATCCATTCATAATTGATGACTTTCATTTCCACCTGACCTTGACTGGCGGCTTGTCATAATCAGGTGGTGCCGCAGTGATTGCCGCGTTGCAGGCACATGTGGACGCACTGGTGCCAACGGCCTTCTCCATTGAGGTTATCACCCTGATGGTACAAGATAAAATAGGCCTGTTATCACCAGATAACCGATATTCCCTGATCTGTACAAGGGCCTGACGAGTTAACGAAAGGCTGCGCGCCTAGCATCGTCCTGCAAGATCAGGCCGTTACGTGCTCCTAGCGGGCACCGCTACTGCTGTATCGGGTTCAATGCCACGAAAAGAATCACGCTTGACCTACTTAACCACCGTTTTCTGCACCTCGTCGCGCTCCGAACATTCAGTCATATGCATCATACCCATAGCCGTCCCCGATGTGTTGGCATTTGTTTAACACCACGCCCATCACATTTGTCTGGGTCGCCAGCTCACGTTCGCAAAGGTCAATTTCTTTCACCGTGGTCATTTCCGCCCCCGCGACCAGCAGGACACAATCAACATGCCCTGCAAACGACATCAGATCGTGGGTCAACAGCATTGGTGGCGTGTCAAAGATCATCACATCCGGCGCAAAAGTTTCGTCGACGGCGGCAAGGGCAAGCGGCAAATATCTGCCGCCAAAAACTTCGCCCGCATCCAAAGCTGGTTCCCTGTTTGCAGCTAACGCGAGGTTTGGCCCGATCCGCCGCGCGGTTGCCGCGAACTCCTGATCTCCACGCAGACATGCCCCCAAATTCATGCCGCCATCAATCCCCAGCATCCGCGCCAGCGATGGACGGCGCAGATCGCAATCCAGCAGAACTGTCCTTACCTCGGCCTGACGGCGCAGACTAAGGGCCAAATTCACTGCAACGGTGCTTTTTCCACAGCCCGCAGTCGGAGAGGTGATCGCCAGTCTGCGCCACCCGTTCTGTCGCATTTGCTGTAAAACTCTGGTCCGCATCATATCGAAGTGGTGCGCTTCGCCGCCCGAAAGGTGCCCGACGATCCGGTCTTTTTCCAGTGTCACAGAATCAAGATCGGTCGTCGCTAAACTGTGCCACGCATCTGCCACCGTGTTCAAATCCTGCACGGATCGCGCAATTTTCTGTCCCGCTTCAGGCACTACATGCACAGTGTTCTGATGCCTATCGGCTTGAACCGTTCCTACCATGTTTTGCCCTCTTTCCCGCCTGTTGCATCCGCGCCGATCACTATCCCGAACGGAGCAAATTTTACCTTTTCCGCCGCCTGAGTCTGGGCCGCCCAGAATGCAAGCGGCACCGCAATGACAACGGCCGCCGTGAGACCCACCAGATAGGCCCTGCGCCGAAAAATCTCGGCGCGGGTTTTCAGATAAGGCAGCGTCGCAAAGGGCGTAATCCCCAAGGCTGCTGTCAAATCCTCAGGTCGACGCATCGCGCGGTTCATGCCCTCGATCATCAGGATCAAGGCAAGCCCGAAGGCCCCACCGCCCAAAACACCCATGGTGATAAACTTCCGCCGGTTTGGCGCTACGGGCTCGTCTGGAACTGTAACCCCCTCGAAGACCGTCAGTTTTTGCCCTTGGCGCAATGCCTCGATCATCTCGCCGGTTTCAGCGCGGGCCATATTGGCGACCGTTTGATCGTATTGCACCCGTGTATTGGCCTGCGCACGCCTAAGGTTACCAAGTGTAACGGCATTGGCAGTCGTCGCGTCTATTGATCTGGATAGATCGGCTAAGCCTTCAAGAATGCTCTGCTTTTGCGCCGACAAAAATTCCAACTCGCGCGTCATCTCGGCCTGCTGCAATGCAAAATCGTCCATCGGTTCCAACGTTTCCGAAAAAGAACTTGCTTGCTCTTCCTCCCCCCCGATGCGCTGGCGCAACGCCGCGGCGCGCGCAGTCAGAATACGCAACTTTGGGTTTTCCGGTGATAAAAGCGTCGATTGCGATGCAAGCTCTTCCTCCAGCTGGTCAAGCTGCTGTTGCTTTGGCGTTTGAAACTGCCCCGACCCTGCGGTCGCTTGCAATTCATGCCTGCGCTGCATTCTGGCACGGCGTTCCTGCAAGGCACCGATCTGGCGCTCCATCTGCAAGAGCCTCTCCTGACCGGTGGCTTGCTGGCTCCTGCGAAAATCAAGGCTGTCAGGAAGCGATTGCTTGTTTTGCTCTGTGAAATTCAAAATAACGGCGTCTTGCGCAGCTAATTCAGCGCCCAACTGCGCAACTTTTTGGGTGAAAAAATTCAGTGTTTTCCCGGCACTTTTAGTGCGCATGTCGACGTCTTCACGCAAGATCAAATCAACGATTTCGAGTGTCACCTTTTCGGCCAGATCAGGCGACGGTGCCTCGAATCCGACTGTGGCAAGCGTCGGGGAACCACCCCCGCCGTCGATCGTCATTGTGATCCTGCCACGCATGTCATCAACGATGTCCTGAGGGGCAAGGAGTACCTCCCTGGGGTCATGACGGTACACGTTCATTCTTGACGCCAGATCCAGCAATGTATCCCGCCTCAAGATACGCTGCCTGATCAGTTCAAGCTGCTCTGAACCCTGTGTTCTGACCGTGGATGCCGCCAATTCGTCGGGGATTTGCTCTGCCTCCATCAGCAGCCGCGCATGACCCCCATAAATCGGCGGTGAATAAAGGATCGCCCCAAGGCCGCCGAGGCCGCCGATGATCAAGAACAGCAAGAACCAATGAATACGCCGCGCAAAGCGTTGGAGATAAAACCGGAAATCCATCCTCAAGACCTCCCTTTGCCATGGCCGGCGGATGACTGCGTTTGGGAAGTGTCAGGCGTTGGGACACGGATCATGGCAGGGCCTTTTGAATGGTTAACCCCAATAGCAATGATCGAAAGCAACTCGGGGGAAACAGGTGCTAGGATTTGATGTCCTATCTGATCGCACGGTGCTTAACCGAGGGTTAATTTTGGAAAGGATCTCGCCCAAACACCTTAAAACCAAGCCGGTTCATAAAAGTCTCAGGACAAACACCATCTAATTTCTCTTGGGGCTGATCCTTTAATCCCTTGGTAACCCTATCGCTCTAGCACTTAGCTATTGGTTAACCCCACGGTTCTGCAAAAGAGAGATGGCACCTGATGAGTTTTCATTATTTCGACGCACCATCAACAGAACAAACGGTGTCGCGCGCCATTCCGGCGGTGAACCATCCTTCAATGACCCGCACGCGCCCCTTGGCCAAGACACCCTATAGGAATGGTGGCAAAAGGATCTTGGATTTAGGCCTATGCACCATGTCACTGCCTTTTGTGGTGCCCTTGATTGCGATTCTGGCGCTGCTGGTCGCGCTAACTGGGCACAGCCCGTTCTATACTCAGAATCGCGTGGGCCAGCACGGGCGGATATTCAAGATGTGGAAGCTGCGGTCGATGATTCACAACAGCGATCTCCTTCTCAAGGCGCATCTAGATGAAAATCCTTCCGCTCGGGAGGAATGGCAGCGCGCGCAAAAACTGAAAAGCGACCCGCGCATCACCGCGTTCGGATCCCTGTTGCGACGCACTTCGATGGATGAACTGCCCCAGATCTGGAACGTCCTACGCGGAGAAATGAGCCTTGTCGGGCCCCGACCGATGCTGATCAGTCAGGAACCGCTGTACCCCGGCCAAGATTACTATGACATGAGACCCGGCATTAGTGGCAACTGGCAAGTATCGGCGCGCAATGACTCTTCGTTCAAAGACCGCGCGCTTTTCGACGCGACATATAACGAAGCCATGTCGTTCCCCGAAGATATTCGGATCTTGAAAGATACCTTTGGCGTAGTACTACGCGCAAAGGGCCAGTGATCAGGCTACAAATTTGGAAAAACTAGATGCAAAACAGGATGATCATGACGCCGAGCTGACTGTTATTATCATCAGCTACAACACCGTCGGAATGACCCTCAAAGCGATCAAAACACTTTACGCCAACACCCATGACACACAGTTCGACTGTGTCGTTTTCGACAACGCCTCGACCGATGGATCAGCGCAGGCCATCGCCGCAGCTTTTCCAGACATCAAACTGATCGCATCGGGCCAAAATCTGGGGTTTGCCTATGCGAATAACGTTGTCGCAGCTCATTGCACCACGCCCTATTTTTTGCTGCTCAACCCTGACACTGAAACACAAGCGGGTGCCGTTGATGCGCTGATGTCCTTTGCAAGAACTCAGCCTCGGGCAGGGATTTGGGGCGGGCGCACCGTGTTTGCTGATGGGTCGCTGAACATCGCATCCTGCTGGGCCGCGCCGTCCCTGCGCAGTCTGTTTTTCCGGGCTCTCGGGCTTAGTACACTTTTTCCCCGGTCAGCGTTCATCAATCCAGAAACCTATGGCCGCTGGCCCCGTGATACCCCGCGCGAAGTCGATATTGTTGTAGGGTGCTTTTTGCTGATCCGCCGCAGTCTTTGGGAAACCCTCAACGGTTTTCAACCCAAATATTACATGTACGGCGAAGACTCGGACCTCTGCTTGCGGGCCCGCGCGATGGGATATCGCCCGATGATCACCCCTGAAGCGCAGATTGTGCATCACGTCGGGGCCTCTACGCCTCGGAATGTGGAAAAGGCCATTCTGGTTATGAAGGCCCGCATGTCGCTAATCCAAGACCATTGGCCGCGTTGGAAAGTCGGGTTGGGGCTTTGTCTGATGTGGGTTTGGTCTGCGCTGCGCTTTGCGGTCACCCGCCCGTTTGCGGCGTCATCGCATCCGCGGCGGCGCGCCAGTGCCGAACGGTGGCAAACGCTTTGGAGCAGGCGGCGCACCTGGCTATCGGGCTATGATCAGGCGTAAGTCTGGATCAACCGCTTTGCCACAACCATGGGGGAAAACCGGTCAACATCATCCAGTTGCGCAGCCCCCATGCGTCCCAGATAGGACGAAGTAACAGAAAACGTCGAATGACGCGAGTAAATCAGATGATCGCAGCGCCCCAATTGCCACATATCGATCAAGGCGTTCTCGGCCTCGTGCAGTTTTGCAACCTCTGATGTGGGCCAATGCAGCCTGCTTCCATCAGCTGCCAGATATTTGGGGATATGGTGGATGTTGGGGAATTCCGCTTGCATCTGCGCCTGCACCTCGGCACTATCGGTAGCCAAGAAAATCTGCGCCTCCGGGGTCTGCGCCAGACGTCTGTGCAAACAGGCCCGGACACGGTGCAGCGGAATTTTCCGGTCGGTATAACGGATGTGCACACCAACACTGGGTGCCCCCAACTTTGCGCCCAGGCCTTCGACAGCAGCCTGCACGCGGTCATTCGGCGCAAAATAACGCGCCAGATATTCCGAAATCACATCCGCCTCGGTCTTGCCGGCAAAGCGGGAATCGCGGCGCAGATGCCGCGCCAAACGCCCGAATTTCGGCAGATAAGACCAGAAAATTGCGATGTCTTCGGGGGTGTCCAGCTTTGCCAGATCAGTACATAACCGCCGATAGCCTGTCGGACTTGAATGGCTGTCGGGGATAAATCTGTCAATCATCTGCTGGGGGGGTTGGCCCAAATGCCCCGTCCAGATCGCAGGCGAGACAGGCAGTGTCACGTCATCGAACGCCGCGCAGTCTTGCGGGATCGGCGTTTTGAACAACAGCGGATAGGCGTTTTCACCGATCGGTGCATAGCTACCGTCGCGCCAGTCAATCACCGGAACTCGCCCGGTCAGATCCGCAAATACAAGGCCGCAAACCGCAGACAAGATGCGGTTGCCCAATCCTCCCTTCCCTTTGATCAAAAGCATACGGGAAGACATGTAGGAATATGGCCCTTGATGATGAGAATTTAGCCGTCCGTTCAAGATCATAGACAAATATTAACAACTCATTAACCGTTGCGCCCCACAGTGGAATTCGCGAAAAACGCCAGTTCCGAAGGGGAAACCATGCATTGTCTGACCGCCCGCCTACCCGCACAAATCCGTGTCTTGGCCGCGCTGGTTCTGGGGCTTTTGGGGTCTCAGGCTGCTTTGGCCCAACCCTATAAAATTCAGGCCGGTGATATCCTCCGTATCGAAGTCTTGGAAGATCCCGCATTGAACCGGTCTGTTCTGGTCACGCCGGACGGGCGCATATCAGTGCCTATTGCGGGGACTTTGCGTGCGTCGGGCCAAGCAGTAGAAGCTGTGCAAAGCAGCCTGACCGACCGCCTTGCCAGCGGCTTTGCCAATCCGCCCAATGTCTTCGTTTCTGTCGAACGGCTGGCCATGCCCAAACCGCATATACCGCGCCAACCACTGGCCCCCCGGACAATTTCCGTTTTCGTGATGGGCGAAGCCGCCAAACCCGGCATGCTGACACTACCGCCCCGCGCGACGGTGTTGCAGGCCTTTGCGATGATGGGCGGGTTCACCAAATTTGCGGCCCAAAAACGTATTCAACTGCGCAGAACCGACAAGAAAAGCGGCGTAGAGACAAACAAACCCTTGAATTACTTGAGTATCGAGGCAGGCTCGGCCCAAGGACGTATCATGCTAATGGACGGGGATGTCATTCTTGTTCCACAGCGGCGTCTGTTCGAGTAACCCGCGCTTCGGCGTACTGCCAAGGGGCACAAGTGATGATCGGATCGTTCAAAGGCGTTTGTCTTGCATTTGCCTTGGGCTTTCCGGTGATCGCTCAGGCGCAAACTTACGAAACAGGCGGCATCCAGCTGACCTTTGGCACCAAAATCGGCCTGCAAACCCAAAGCAACGCAACCCTTAGTTCCGCCGATCCGGGACGAACCAGTACCGCAACCAGTGCTCTTTCTATTGGTGTACTGACCGAAACCCGCAGCCAGCGTTTTGCCATTGATTTAGGTCTACAGTTGCGCGGGGCCAATGCGCCGGCGGGGGCCACGCCATCGTCCGGATTTGTTGATCCTTTTGTTGCGGTTGAATACATGCGCGAAGTTGCCAGCGCGCGGCTGTCTTTTGCGGCAGCCTACCGTGAAACCGATTTGTCGCAAAACGCTGATCTGATTGGCCCCACAGGGAGTATCACCATCGCGACCGGTACAGCCACGCGGCGCTATGCGGATGCCGAAATGGAACTGGAATGGGGCCTTGATACGCCTGTCAGCTATGGCATTTTGGCCCGTGTCGAAAACACCACCTACCGCGACGGCGCGGCAACCGGAATTGGTGGCGGTGCACTGAATGACACAAAACGCCAGATGATCTCGGCGTCTTTGCAAATGGACCTAAATCCCGTTGTCCGGCTTCGGAACACGCTAAGCTACCGTATGTTCAGCGAGAAAAATGTTCCGGGCCAGCGCCAGACATTGGATTTTGCCAGTGTCCTCAAACTGGACAGGCCCTTGGGCGATCTGGATTTGACGCTTGGATACACCGACACCCCCGAAGGCCACCGCCTGCGCGCAGAGACCAATCGCGACTTTGAGATGCCCGTGGGACAGCTCCGGACCGGGCTTGGTGTGGCCCGCGGTGTGACCGGCGACACATATGTCACGGGTCAGGTGCAGTTCCGCCAAACCGTCCCGCGCGGAGGGTTTGAAGCGCGGATGAACCGCGTGCTGGCCAGCAGTGACCAGACCGACAAGGAACGGATCAACACCAGCGTAAACATCAAATACCGCACGGAAATATCCGCCCTTTCCGCTTTGATCTTCAAGGCCGATTGGGGACGTTCGAAGGATACAACGAGCAAACTGAGCACCACCACCAGTGCAATTGGCATCAGCTATACCCGCGACTTGACACGAAACCTGACATTTGAAGTTGGTCTACGCCATCGCCGGCAAAGCGATGATGTCACCGGGCAATCACGATCAAACGAATTATTTATCGGGCTCGGGCACGTTTTGGTGACGCGCTACTGACATTTTGATTTTGTTTGGCGAATATGCGGGCATAGGCAGCTAACAGTTGCGGCTCGGAATGCGCCCAGGACAAATCATCAAGAACGCGTTTGCGCCCTGCCCCTCCCATCTGCTGCTGCATCGCGTAATTACCAATCAACATATTGATCTGGCGAGCAAAATCTTGAGGATCATTGTTTTGAGCATAGACGGCGGCATCCCCAGCTGACACCCGCCCTTCTGTTAGATCAAACTGAACAACAGGTTTTTCGAGGGTCATATATTCCATCACCTTGTTCATGGTTGAGATATCATTCATCGGATTTTTAGGATCAGGGGCCAAACCAATATCAATCGCGTTCAGCACCGCCAAAAGATCATCATCGTAAAGCGCGCCGGTAAATGTAAAATGAGCCTCCAGCTCCAAATCCTTGACGTGTTGGATCACCTCGTTGCGGGTTGGGCCGAACCCGATGATAATGAAATGCACGTCCCGCTGACCAAGTTTCCGGATCAGATGGTCAGCAGCCTCAACCAACAGGTCCATGCCTTCTTGTTGACCGATGACCCCGACATAGCCCAACACCGTCGCGGCCCCTTTGCGAAAGGTTCGATCCCCTGCCGCAGGTAGAAAATGATCTATTTTTGGCGCTGACCTGACGACAAAGACGTCTTTGGGCTGCATCTTTCCGCGCGTGATCGCGATGTCCCGAAAACTGCCATTGGTGGCCATCGAAACCGAAGCCGTGGCAAAGCTGAGCCGTTCCCAAACCCGCATCACGCTGTAAAGCAGCCCGCGTTTACCAAACTTTGCCTCGAAAAGTTCGGGGCAAACGTCGTGATGGTCGAACATATAGCGCACGCCGCGCGGACGATACCACAAGGCCAGCAAAAAGATCAAATCGGGCGGGTTACAGCCCTGTATCACGTCAAAGGGGTGCTTTTGCCAAATCTGGCGGGCAAGCCTGAACCAGTGACGCAGCGCAGAGCCGTATTCGCGTGCGTAAGCCATTGCACCTGAATGTGCCTCGGGCGGGGCAGGATGGCGATATATGTTAACGCCTTCGATCACCTCGAAAACAGTATCCCATCCCCGCCCCATCGGCGAGATCACCGACACGGTGTACCCCGCACGCACCAATGTCGTCGCCTCAAGCCAGACACGGCGGTCCAAGGGTACGGGCAGGTTTTCAACGACGATCAGGATGTGGCGGTCAGAGAGTGTCGTCATATCAAACTTTGCTTCTGGAAAGGGCTGCGCCTTTACCGTGAGCCAATAGATATGAATTTTCCGTAAAACCGTTTCAAATTAAACGTATTCTAAGCCGTAATCACAATCTGTGACACATCGCTGTCCACCGCTTGTACAGCCATCAGCACACGCCCCAAGAGATGGGTTTGAACATAGGCCCCGTGAAAACGGCTTGGTGCATGAAGGGTCAGTCGCCCCCCTGCCCGGCTCTCGCGCGTGAGATGATGCAGCCAACTGCCATAAGCCCCCGCGTCTTCGGCATGAAGCACCGACTGCGCCAAAGACCATTCGGACCCGTCCGAAACCGGCAACGGTACCGCACCGCGCACAGGCAGCGGGACAACCCGCGACGGCTCGGGAGCACCCTGCATCCGCAGATCAAAATCAGGGCCCACATTCGGCCAGTGCTGGCGCGTCGCGTCAAGGATAACATCCAGATCAAGACCGTATTCCGTAACCCGCCCCCGCGCGCCTTGCCTTTTGACGATCAACCAACCGCAGCCGCGCAGCTTGGCCATCTCGCGCTTGACTGTGCGTTCATCTACACTCCAAAGCCGCGCGATTTCGCGTTGACCAACGGCAAGTTCATTGCGCGCCCAATTATAACGCGCGGTGACCAACGTGATAAGGCGCAGCACCAAACGGTGGTCATGCTTGTCGCCAGACAAGGCATGTGCGCCAAGCGCAGTGATAATATCGTACTTACGCGCAGACGCATCGCGCCCCACGGGTTTTGGTGAAAGCATACTGCCTCCGATCTGGCACCAATGATAAGGTGCTGCCTCAGTCAGGTGATCTCTTGATGGATCGATTGGGCAGTAGACAACGTCTTTTCCGCCTCTGCCCTGATTTGCGTCCGGAAACCCGATTCTGTCAAGGCTTGGTTTTACTTCGCCTCTGTTTCCGCCCAATTCAAATCTGAAAGAAAAGGTATCAATGGTATAGGGGGACATTCATGCCGTCCCCTATTCGGACAGTTTTGTCCCCCTATATGTCGTGTGGTTCGCAGTGGTGGCCCCCTATATTGGGGCCGTTTCGCTGAATTCTGATCTGTGCCCACCGAATCACGGGAATAACCCTATTTTAAAAGGCTAATAAAGTTTGCCAGTTTAAGATTAAACCTCTTTCCAAAAGATGCAAATTCAGCGTAAATCCAAAGATACTAATAATTAGCGTTCCCTTTGGGTCTGTGGTCCCCGGTAGTCAGCCGCGCCCATGTGTTCCCCGCGGGGAACACACGCAGGAAAGGGCAGCTTATGTTTACCCATGCCGATCTGGCAAAGCTACAGTCTCAGTCGCTCAAGATGCAGGGGTTTATTCGCCAGCAGACCTATTCGCCCGAGATGGAGAAGACACTACGACGGTTCTCAAGCTGGGAGGTTGCTGAGTTGATCTTCAAGATTAACCCGTCGACCTTGCGTGGACGGCTAGCCGCTGATCCGTCCTTACCTGAAGGAGTGGTCGAAGAAGATGGGCGCCAGCGCTGGTACACGTTGGAAGAAATCAACGAATTGCGGCGCAAGCTGCGGATCAAGAACAAATCGCTCATGCCGCCCCGCCCAGCGGGAAAACGGGCGGTGCGTGCTGCGATTGCTAACTTTAAGGGCGGGGCCGGAAAATCCACTGTGGCGCTGCATTTCGCCCATGCCGCCGCCTTGGATGGGTACCGTGTTCTGGCGGTTGATTTCGACCCGCAAGCAACCCTGAGTCATTCGATGGGGCTGTCTGATGTGTCGGAAGAAGTTACCGTTTGGGGCATCATGGCCCGCGATCTGATCCGCGAGACTGAACGGATGAATGCGGTGCAGGGCGGTGCAGAAAGCGGGTCCACCCTGCCCCAACGCAAATTGCCCGCGTCGGTCACGGGCATGGGGCTTAGCGAACTGCGCGCCACCGATTTCATCAAGCCGACAAGTTGGCCGACGATTGATCTGATCCCCAGCTGTGCCAATGCGGCGTTTGTTGAATTTGCCAGCGCGCAATATCGGCACCTGAATCCAGAATGGTCGTTCTTTGCGGCCGTGTCACGGTACCTCGATTCTATCCCTCCGGATGCTTATGATCTTGTGATATTCGATTGCCCGCCCGCGATTGGCTATCAGTCGATGAATGCGGTCTTTGCGGCGGATGTGCTTTATATCCCGTCGGGCCCCGGCTATTGGGAATATGACAGCACGACCAGTTTTATCGGGCAGCTTTCTGAGGCTCTCGAGGATTTGGGCCGCTTCCGAGGTCGCCTGCCCTCGGGCACCGACCCTGTAAAAGCATTTGCCGATATTAAGTTTCTATTGACCCGGTTCGAGCCTAATAATGACTTGCACCGCGCGATGCAGTCAGCATTTCAGCAGGTCTTTAAATCACATATAGCCGAGCATCCGATCGAGATGACCCGCGCGGTAGAGCAATCGGGCAGGTTTCTTTCTTCGATATACGAAATGGATTACCGCCAGATGACGCGTGAAACATGGCGGCGTGCGCGGGCATCGTTTGATCGGGCCTATGATGAATTCCGTGGCACGCTGGTTGAAGCGTGGGACAAGTTGGAGGATTGATAAATGGTCAAAAAACGCTCTGTCTTTGATATTAATTTCGAACTGGAGGAGGAGGACGAGGCGGGGTTCCCCGCGGGGAACCCCGCCCCACCCGAGGAGGCGGCAGAAGAGGTGCAGACCTACAACGTTCAGGGGCACCCTTTGCAAAACCGTGATCCCGTCCCTGCCCGGCGTGGTCCAATGGCCAGCGCTATTTCAGAAACGCTCGAGGCTACGACGGAGCGGGCCAGTGCCGAGGCGGCCATTCGGGCTGAAAACGATGCGCTTGCCTATGAACATGTCCGGCTCAAAAAGCTCGGCTTAATCACCGATCTGATCCAAACATCCGACGTTCATACCGATAAATTAACCCGTGACCGGTCAGCCAATGTTGACCCCGAATTGGCGGAGTTGAAGAAGTCGATCCAAGCCGTTGGTCTGTCCAACCCGATCCGGGTTGAGCAAACCGAAAATGGCTACGAGTTGATACAGGGTTATCGGCGTCTGACAGCCTTTCGGGCATTGGCCAAAGAAACCGGCGATCCGCGATATACCCGCATCCCTGCGGCGCTGGTTCCCCGCGGGGAACCACTGGTGGATTTGTACCGCAAGATGGTCGATGAAAACCTTGTGCGCAAGGATTTGTCATTTGGTGAAATGGCCCAGCTGGCTTTGTCTTATGCGCAGGATTCAGAGGGCGATGTGGGCGATGCGGTCAGCACGCTATATGCGTCGGCCTTAAAGCAAAAGAAAACCTATATTCGTCAATTTGCCCGCGTCATTGGTGACCTTGATGGCGCGCTGCGCTTTCCCGAGGCGATCCCGCGGGCGTTGGGGTTGGACCTTTACCGGTATTTCGAAGCGGGTGCTGATCATGCCGCAGCCCTGAAAAATGCATTGGCTGCGCAGCCTGATCGCGATGCCGATGCCGAATTGGCCGTTCTGCGCGCCGCCTTGACGTCAAAGAAACCAGCGACCAAGGCTGCGGTGCGCTCGTCTTCAAAAACGTCGTTGCGTCTTGGCTTGCCGGAAGGAGAGATGCGCGTAACCGCGTCAGATGGCAAAGTCGAAATGCGCTTGCCACGTGATTTTTCAGCGGTGAGTAAGGCGCGATTGCAGCGCGGCATCGAGGCGTTTCTGGCTGCATTGGATCAAACAGACTAAGCCTCTTTGAGGTTGAACTGCGCGGCCGCGAATTGCGAAACTAACGTTTGTTTTCTTGAACGTTGCGGGTGTTTTGATCTTGTGACACCCGCAGTGCGGGCAGAATTTTACGGCGCAATAAAGCCAATGCACCAAGGCAAAAGCCAAAGGCACCGCCGATGGCGTAGGCCACAATAAGGCCAGTGATGCCGTATCCTGAAGCCAGCGCAAAAAGGGCGCTGCCAAAACCTGCCAAGATACCCAAAATCAAACATAGGACGAGCATGAATATTTGTCCTTTTGGGTGTTGAACCTATCTGATGATAGCAATCAAGCGTCTAGAGGTCGAACGCCGCCCAGGCAATCTTGGCGTGAGTTTAGGCCGCTGGCCATGCGACAGCTCAGACCAGTTTGCCTTAGTTTTGCTAAAATCGGCCAGATTTTGCAAGGGTGAGATGTGATGGCAAACTCGGCACCTGCAGCCTGGGTTTTACAGGTGAATTGGCTTACCCAGAGGACCCCTGTCCGATGGTAGGATTACGTCTAAATAATTGATAGTAATATATTTTTCATGGGTCTCGCTTGTATTCTCGACAGATGGGGCACCGTCAATTACCTACGAAAATTCTATTTACCGGCCGCGGCACCCCCGGCGCGCTGCAAGTATTTGACTCCTTGTCGCCTTTAAGCTGCCACATCCCTCTGGCGTTGTTTCAGGGGATGGGCCCAATCTGTTTATGGGCCTTGGTTGAGTAAAGGAAACGAGTATGCCTGCCAATGTTCCCCTGCGCGTCCGGACCGGTCTTGGGCGGTTGTTTCTGGCCGGTGGTCTGGGTGTTTTGATCCTGTTCGTTGCGCTTGGCGGGTGGGCTGCGACAACAAAGATCAGTGGTGCCGTTGCTGCCCAAGGCCAGATTGACGTGCGCGGGAAGCCGAAAACGGTCCAAAGTTTGGACGGCGGTATTCTTGCCCATCTTGCGGTGGCAAACGGCGATGCTGTGCAGGCGGGGCAAATTTTGGCCCGGTTGGATCCGACGCTTTTGCAGATTAACCTTGATATGGCGCGGACGCGCCTTGCGGCTGCGCTTGGCTTGCGCGCCCGTCTTGAGGCTGAAAGGGCAGGGGCCAAGGCGCTGGTATTTGATTATTCAGATATATCCCCGACTGTTCGCGCATTGGAACTTGATATGACCAAGGCCGAAGCAGGGCAGCGTGCTATCTTTGCAGCCCGTGCGGAAATGCGGCTGGGGGGGCGTGCGCAGGCTGTTGGTAGTGTGGAAGACATCAAGGCGCAACAGCGTGGCGTTGCGGCTCAAATTAGCGCAATAGAGCAACAATTGTCTTATCTCGCGCTTGATCTTCGAAGCCTTCAGAAGTTGGAGAACAAGGGGCTGGTCCGGAGGCAACAATTGTCCGACACGCAACGCGCCCATGCAGCGCTAAGCGGCGATCTTGCCGGGCGGCGAGCTGACTTGGCAGCACTTGCGAACCGGATCCGCGAAATCACGCGCGAAGCGCTTCAGGACGAGCGGCGTTTTCAGGAGCAAGTGGTGACCGACTTGCGTGATGTCGCAACGGAAATCGAGGAGTTGGCCCTGTCCATTGTGACGCGGCAAGCGCAGCTTGACCGTACCGATATTCGCGCGCCAGCTGACGGGGTTATCCACGAGCTGCAGGTGACGACCCTTGGCGGGGTCATTGCACCGGGCGGCACGTTGCTGAATATCGTGCCGCAAAATTCTGGCTATGAATTCGAAGTGCGCGTCGCACCGCAGTCAATCGACCGGGTGCGCCAAAACCAGCGTGCGCAAGTGGTGTTCAGCGCGTTCGACCAGCAGACCACACCGCAGCTTGTCGGTCGGGTACGTGCGATTTCCCCCGAAGTGATCGAGGATATGCGGTCGGGTCAGTCATTTTACCGCGTCTCGCTTGAGCTGCCGCAAGACGAGTTGGCCCGTCTTCCTGAAACAGCGCATCTCTTGCCGGGTATGCCGCTGGAGGCTTTCCTTGAGACACGGGACCGCACGGTCCTGAGCTATCTGACCGAGCCAATTACCACGCATCTGCGTCGGGGGTTTCGTGAATAATCGCGCAGGGGCGCACATGTTGGTCCGGGTAAATTAGCGAAAAATTTACCTAATTGGCATTTTAAGGCTTTATGAACATTCAGCCCTTAGCGCCGATGCGCATTTCCGTGGTGATCCCACATCTGAACCAACCTGACCAGTTGCGGCGCTGTCTGGCGTCGCTGCGGGCCGGGCGCAGGCCCCCGGACGAGGTGATTGTCGTTGACAACGGGTCTGTCAGGCTGCCAGAAACCGTCTGCGCCGAGTTTGAGCCAGTTATTTTGTTGCACCAACCCCTTGCCGGTCCGGGTCTGGCGCGCAACCTTGGTATTGCACAGGCGCGGGGCGATGTGCTGGCGTTTATAGACTCCGATTGCATTGCCGATCCCGATTGGCTTTGGGTCGCAGAGCGGCAGATGCGGGATAAAACGGTCCAGATTATCGGCGGTAACGTCCGGATTGCATATGATGACCCAAACCGGCTGACTGCGCTTGAGGCATACGAGAGCGTTTTCGCCTACCGCATGGACCGCTACATCGCCCGTGAGGGGTTTACCGGAACTGGAAATCTGGTGATGCGCAGTTCGGTCTTTGAAAAGGTTGGCGTTTTTCGAGGGCTTGAGGTCGCCGAAGATCGCGAATGGGGCCAGCGGGCAACCGGTATGGGCTATGTTATCAGCTATGTGCCTGATTTAATTGTGTTTCACCCTGCACGAGCGTCTTTTGCAGCACTTCGGGCCAAATGGGATCGGCAATTGGCCCATGATCGGGGCCAATGCGGCGGTACATGGGGAAACCTAAAATGGGGGCTAAAGGCAGCGGCATTGATCTTGTCTCCCTTGGCCGAAGTCCCCCGGATCGCAAGTTCGGAGCGGATCAAAGGTCTGCGTAATCGCGCGCTTGCTTTTGGCGTGCTGGGCCGGATCCGGCTTTATCGGGCAATGCGGATGGCGCAGTTGCTGGCGGGGATGGACCCGGATTACCTTTTACAACGTTGGAACCTGTCGGATGCGCATTGATACCCCTGCACTGGAAATCCCTGGAACCGCGACCCAACCGGTGCGCGAGGACTATCACGCGCTGATCCGCAAAGAGGTGCTGAAACTTGTGCCCGAGGGGCAAAATAACGTTCTCGATGTCGGTGGTGGTATCGGGGCAAGCGCGGCCTATCTGAAAAGCATTGGCAAAGCGGCGCAGGCAACGGTTGTGGATTTGGTTGGTACCGCATGCCTGCCCCAGATCGACCACGCCTTTGGCGGCGATCTGGAGGACCCTGCGCTGCTGGAACAGGTCGCGCATGATTGCGGACCGTTTGATGTTATCTTGTGCCTTGATGTGCTTGAGCACCTAAGCGATCCGTGGACTGTGGTGGACCGACTGTCAGATATGTTGGTGCCCGGTGGCGTGATCGTCGCCAGCATCCCCAATGTGCGCAATTACCGTCTGCTGGGACCGCTGTTGTTTCAGGGGCGCTTTGATCTGGTGGAACGGGGCATTCTTGACCGGACCCATTTGCGCTGGTTCGTGGGGGATACAGCCAAGGCATTGATGTCTCGCAGAAAGTTAAGGGTAAATGCGTTCCATAACTTCTTTGAAGGGCCCAAGAAAACGCTTTTCAACAGGCTGACTTTGGGTCTGTTTCGCGACTTCCTGACAATCCAGTTCTACATCCGCTCGGTCAAGCAGGGGTAGGGTGATGCGATGATCCGATCTATCGGATTGATCCTGTCGGGCAATCTGGCAAGTGCTGCGCTGATGATGCTGCGCACTTTACTGATATCGCGGCTGATCAGTCTTGAGGATTTCGGCATTGCCTCGACGTTTTTGCTGGCGTTGGCGATGATTGAAATGATGTCAGCGCTCGGCTTTCAACAGCAGATGATGCAGGCCAAAGACGGCAATGAACCGGCTTTTCAGGGCGCGCTTCAGGTGTTTTCAGTGGTGCGCGGTGCGATCAATGCGCTGCTGCTGTTTGCGCTGGCGGGGCCGATGGCGTGGTTTTTTGATATTCCCCAAGCGCTGTGGGCATTCCAGCTGATCGCACTGGTGCCATTTGTGTCCGGTTTCGTGCATTTCGACCTGCACCGCCTCAGCCGCCGGATGCATTATCTGCCCAGCGTCATGGTCGCACTGCTGCCGCCTGTCGGGTCGTTGATGTCGGTGGTGCCGCTGTACCATCTGTTCGGCGACTATCGGGTTTTACTGTTTTCTATTCTGGTACAGATGGGGCTAGGCGTTCTGGTGTCGCATCTGTTTGCACAGCGGCGGTATCTGCTGCGTTTTGACGGGCCGTTGATCTTGCGCAGCCTGCAGTTTGGCTGGCCGATCATGATCAGCGGCGCGCTGATGTTTCTGGTGTTCAACGGTGAACGTGCCATCATCGGGCGCGCTTTGGGCCTTGAGGTGTTGGCGCTGTTTTCCATGGCGCTGTCACTGACCCTGACGCCCGCTTTGGTGATTTCGCGCACCACGATGAGCTTTTTTCTCCCCCAACTTTCTGCCGCAAGGGGCAGGGCAGGCTATGCGCCGCTCGCCATGGCGACCTTGCAGGTCCATATTTTATTGGGCTGTGTGATGGTTGTCGGCGTGGCGCTGATGGGCGGACCGTTCTTGCAATCGGTGTTGGGCGATAAATATGCCGCTGCGATCCCCTTGCTGACATGGCTTGCCGTGCTTCAGGCGTTTCGGGTGTTTGAAGGGGGGTGCGCCGTCGTCGCCCTTGCTGCGGCACAGACCAAGAACGAGATGCTGGCAAATATCGTGCGGGTGTCCTTGCTGCCGGTTGCATGGCTGGTGGTCGCGCGCGGCGGTGATGTGATGACGGTGATCTGGATCGGGATGCTGGGCGAAGCGGCCGGGTTTGCCATTGGGTTAATGCTTACGCTGACCCGTCAAGGTCTGGCACTGCGCCCCTTGCTGGTACCGCTTTGCGCGGCGGGGGTTCTGATGGCGGTCGCCTGTTGGACGGCAGGGCAGGGGGTGGACTGGCAAGTCGGCCTTGGGTTGCTCGCACTGTTGGTTGCGGTGGGTTTTGCGATGCCGGATTTGCAAATCTATCTGCGCAAAAGGACTGCCGTAGGGCATCTGGAGGAAGGATGAGCATACCTAAAATGCTAAAGACACATATCCGTCTGGGTGATGTCGCACAGGGTCAGGATAATAATTTCAACCTTATCCGGTTTTTGGCGGCCGTTGCGGTGTTGGTGTCGCATGCCTGGCCAATTACGGGGGGGCCCGGGACCACCGAGCCTTTCCACGATGCCATCAGTCATTCCTTGGGCAGTTTTGCCGTCTATGTGTTTTTCACCTTGTCAGGGTTTTTTATCGCGGGCAGTTTTCAGCGGTCAAAATCCGGTACCCGATTCATTGTGGCGCGCGCAGCACGGCTGTTTCCGGGCCTCGCGGTTTCGCTGGTTTTCGTCGCATTCGTGATGGGGCCGGTCGTGAGCGATCTAAGCCTTGGGGCCTATTTGCGTCATCCGGATACGGCGATGTTCACGTTGCGCAATCTTAGCTTGATCAACTTGCAATACAGTCTGCCCGGTGTGTTCGACGCATTGCCCTATCCAAGGGTCGAAGGCTCCATTTGGACGTTGATCTACGAAGTTCTTTGCTACAGCATGGTCTTTGCCTTTGGCGTCACGGGCCTTTTGGCACGTCGCCGTGCGATGCTGGGTGCCCTTGTGATTTATGCGCTGGTCTGGTCTGCGCCGTCGCTGGCAGGATTCGATCTGCACCCGAGTGTCGCTCATCTGCGCAAACTATCGCTTCCGTTTGTGATAGGCGTTGCCTTTTGGATATGGCGTGACAGGGTTGTCTTGTCTGGGCCGATCTGCGCTGGCCTGATTGTCGGGGCAATCGTGGCGCATGAGACTGCGTTTGCCTATCCAATGCTGGTCTTGGCGCTTAGCTATGGCGCATTCTGGCTGGGGCATGCCCCGCGCGGCGCGGTGCGGCGTTTCAATCGGCTTGGGGATTATTCTTACGGCATCTACATTTACGCTTTCCCGCTTCAGGGTCTGGCGATTTGGCTGTGGGGGCCGATGGGGCCTGCGCTCAATATTGCGTTGGCCCTGCCGATGACGCTGATCTGCGCTGTTGCGTCTTGGCACTGGATCGAACGGCCCGCGCTTGATCTGGCGCGGGCGGGGTGGGGAAGGCGGCACCGGATCAGCCGACAGTGGTGACCGCCCCGATAAAGGATTGGCCCGCGATAATCGGGTTGCCCAACAGGTCTGTTGCATAGGCGGCTTGGCCCAAAGGGACCTTGGGCAAGGGCGACCCCGGCATCGGGGTGTAATTACCGCCGCCAGTATCAGTGCCACTGTGGGACCGATCATCTTGCCAAAGCGGATCAAAGCCGGTGATTTCCCCATCGGCGGCGATTTCCCCCAGCCAAGACAGTGCATTAAAATCACTGGCGTTATTCGCCCCTGCCAAAGTGGCGTTGTGTGACCACCCCACTTTGAAACGGATAGGCCAGTTGCCGGAATTCGCGGGCTGGCTGGCAAAGACATCGCTTTTGACATTGAAGCGGTGAAAAAGGTTAAAGCGCGCGTGCGCGGCTTTGGGGACATTCAACATGCCATCCAGATACAGCATGTTCGCGCGCTCTCCGGTGACTGTATTGTGCTGCACCACGACATTCTGCGCGGGGTTGGTATCGCTGTCCGCATTCAGCCTGACTGCGGCGTTCGTTGTGTTGCCCCAGCTTTCGATGATATTGCCGACAAAGGCGATGCCGCGCGGGCCAATCGGCGCGCTGACGCTGACGATCGGGTTCGTGGTGGCCCCGTTTGAAAAGACGTTCCACCCCAGAAAAACCCCCTCCATCGCGGGGCGACTGCCCAAAGGATCACGCAGGTTGAATTCTGGCAGGTCGGAACAGCCCGCCGCTTGATAGGTGATTGTTCCTGCGCAGCGTTCGCAGCCGATGGCGGTAACCATGATGGCTTCGGTCGAAAAGAAGTTGCCCTGTCGTGGATCGCCCCCAGCCCCTATCCCGCAGTCGATCTGGACCATCCGGCCCACGCGGTACACCCAAGCGCCATAGTAATTCGTGGCATTTGCGTCCCAAACGCAGTCTTTAGTGACCAATAGGCCGTCCGCCGAATTGGCCCCGCTGTCCAAAAACACAACGCTGGAACCGGTTTTGCGCAGGGTGATGTTGCGCAGTTCAAGCCATGGCGGAATGCCGTTGAACTTGCTGCTGCCTGCATCGGTCAGCACGGTTGTGGACCGTTGCAACGGGTCTGCGGCTTCGATTACCAAGGGGATATCGACGGCGCTGCCTTGTGTCTTAAACGCACTGTGGCCATGCACCCCTTCGGCCAGCCGGACGATGCCGCCACCTGCGTCATTGCTGCGGCCAAAGGTGGCGGCATTGAATGCTCTGATCGCGGTGACGGCGGATGCGATTGTCGCAAAAGGCGTCGCCGCAGCGGTTGGTGCATCAGCTGAAACTGCGCCAGTCGCATCAACGCCTGTTGTGCCATCGACATAGGCATAGCCCGTGCCATAGGCACCGGTGCGGTCATTCAGCAGACGCAGCGTCGTAAGGTTGGGCGACGGATAACTGTCCGCATCGACCGAGATGGTAAAGGCTTCGCCAACCCAAGGATAGATCACTGCGTCAACCGTCAGCAGGGCCCCCTGTTGCAACGTCGAAAGGTCCATATCCGCGGCGAAATGCGGTACCGTCAGACCAGAGGCTGCATAGCTGATGCTGCTCATGGCTGACACGGTCTGGGTCACCTCTGTGGTGCCATCGCTCAGGATAAATTTGACCGCAGCAACAGGCCGACCACTGCGCGCATGGGCATGGGCAACCGCCAGACGCAGGGTGTGGGTGGCGGTTGTTGCGCGTTCGCGGTCATGGTTCAGCCACATGGCGATGGGCTTGGGGTACGGCACCGTGCTGGCGTTCGTCGTCGCCTTGATCGTGTCGCCCGTATAGACAAAATCTGACAATGCGATCTGATTGGCGGTCAGGGTCTCCTGGTCAGGGTAGGGCAGGCGGATGCGCGTCGTCAGCGCCAGCGTGTCCGTCACGAGGGTAGGGGTGCCGTTTGCGTCAAAGCCTTGGCGGTTGACGATAACCGGGTCGGAAGTCGTGGGATCAAACGCGCTTGGGTCTGGGTGGGTTGCCTGCCAGCCGTCACTTGCAACATATGAAACCGGCGACGTGGGCACGACAGGTGGCGTATTTTGCACTCCTTTCGCAATCTGCCCCAGTTCAATCCCTACACCGATCATCATTTGCATGGCCCAACCCTTTTCGTTCCAAATCTCTTGAGGGTCAGCGTATAGCACCGGCCTGCGCACGTTGCGTTCAGGGCTGTTTCACCGTGAGCATGGTTAATTTTCACGAAATATTAAGGCTGTGGCCGTCAAGTGAAGCGGTAATCGTAACCTGCGAAACCTGAGCTGTTTCGATACTCCAAGGGCCGGATATCTTGAGCCTTGCCGAACCAAACGTATTTACCACGATAAGCAGGCAGGGGCAGTTGCCGGCCAAGCCAACGTTCCTATTGCCATGGCCTGTGCTGATCTATCTTGCGGCCGTCATTTTGCCGGTAGGGTTCCACCTTGGACCGCTTTATCTGACAGCAACGCGCCTGTTGTTGATCGCAATGATCGTGCCGCTTGGCGTTAACCTGATCCGTGGAAAATATGGCAGGCTGCTGGCGACAGATGTTTTCTTTCTACTGCATTTTTGCTGGATTGTCGTTGCTCTGGCCGTCAATAATCCGGCGCAGGTGGTCCAGAATGCAGGCTCCACCGGGGTGGAATTTCTTGGCGGCTATATTCTGGGCCGTGCCTATATCCGCGACAAGACCAGCTTTATCGCCTTGATCCAGTCGCTTACCGCCATCGTGATCTTATGTTTCCCCCTCGCCGTGGCAGAGGCATGGACAGGCAAGTCAGTGCTCCTTGGGTTGTTTGATCGGTTGCCCGGAATCTCTACGCCGGTTGATCTGGCGATTGAACGGCGACTGGGGCTGGAGCGCGTGCAGATGTCATTTGAACACCCGATACATTGGGGCCTTTTATGTTCGCTGGCCACCGCCCTTTGCTTTGTCGGGCTAAAAGACAATTACGGTCTGCGCCCGAGAATTATCATCACCGCGTTGATCTGCCTCAGCGGGTTACTGGCCCTATCGAGCGGCGCAATTCTGGCGATCGCACTGCAACTGGGTCTGATCAGCTGGGCGGCGCTCTTTCGGGCAAACTCAAATCGGTGGTTGATCCTTTTGGGGCTGTTTGCTGTCAGCTACGGCATCGTCGATCTGATCTCGAACCGTGCGCCGCTGCAAGTGTTCATGAGCTATGCGACGTTTTCCGCGCATAGTGCTTATTGGCGGTCGACGATTTTTGAATGGGGTATGGTGAATGTCTGGGCCAACCCGATCTTCGGGCTTGGGCTTCGCGATTGGGTGCGCCCGGTCTGGATGCATACGCCAAGCGTAGATAATTTCTGGCTGCTGATCATCATGCGCTATGGCATTGCAGGGTTTGCATTCTTGGCTGCTGGCTATGTACTGGCGCTTTGGCGGATCGGGCGGCGGTCGTTTGATGGGGATGCAGGTTTGTGGCACCTGCGCCGGGCGTGGATGTTCTGCTTTTTGGGGCTGACTTTTACGCTGACGACGGTGCATATCTGGGGTGCCGTTTATGCTTTGGTCTTTTTCTTTTTCGGTGCTGGCATGTGGTTTATCACCGTAGAGGCCGATCAAGAGGCTGAAGCCCAACGCACTGCGAATCCATGGGAATGCGTCAAACCGCGCCCCCTCGTGTTTTCACGCTTTAGCGGTGATGATCCGACCGTCATAATCCAAGGGCATCAGCGTTCAATGCAATCGCGTCAGCATCGGAAAGTTGATCCGAAACGCCGTCATCGCCATAGCTGAAAGCAATGTCTTTGCCCCAGTCAAGCGTGTTGATCGTTGCGAATGCAGCATCCAAACCGCCCGTCTGAACCGAAAGAAGATCAACCTCAAGCAGGTCAAGCGGCGGCAATTCCGGCCCGGCGGCCATGTCAAACGCCAAGATTGTGCCGTCAAAATTGTCCTTCTGCCCCCATGGATTGCCAAAGGTCAGATCCCACCCTTCGGACACAGGCAATGTGCCCGGAAATCTTGAAATCGCAGTCTGAACACCGTCGATATTCAGGTCCAGCATGCCGTCAGAAAGCCGAATTGATACGTCGTGGGGCAGGCCGTCATTGACCCATACCCCGCGCGAGGTGACAGTCGCGCTATCCCCCGCCTGATCATAAAGCTGAAACCGTATGGCCCCGCCAATGGTCACGTCGGCCTGAAACGCCATATGCGCGCGAAACAGATCGCCCGCGCCTGTGCCTTGGACGCTGAAATTCAACGCCATCGCATCACTGCCGCGTAACCCCTCTAGTGCTGCGCGGTCAACGGTCGCGACCGGGTTTTGCCCTGTCAGTATCAAGCCGTCATCCTGACGAGAATCCATCAAATTCAAACGGTGGGACTGCCCGAAACCATGCGCAAAAAACTCGGCGTCGAGGTCGTTGTCAAACGACAGCAGCATGCCCCCGCGTATATCAACTGTGCTTTGTGCAACATAGGTCAGACCATTGGGAAGCGTGACGCCTAAGGTGACATCATGCAGTCCAGCATGAGAAAAAGCGTGGTCGACCCTCAGGCCTTGTTCCGTCGTGCCATCGGAAAACTGCCATGTGTAAATCGCATCATCGTCCCCCGCGCTGCGCTGTAACTGTGCGGTCAGGGTCGCATCGAAGCTGCGTATATTTGTGTTCCCTTCCTGCTCCATTTGAAAGAGCGGACCGGTCTTTTCCAGGGATAATTCCCGATGCATCTTTGTCGTGCCCGCATTCATCAGTTGACCGGTAAGGGCCGTAAACTGATGCCCATCCGGGCCGTTGTTCATGGATGAACTGACAAACACGTCCTGATAAAATCCATCCAACGACGGGTCCGTATTCTGGATCAGTGCGTTATCTTGCAACTGCCAACCTGCCTGTCCTTCATACCCGTTGATCTGGTTTGTTACATTGCCGTCAATCACAACGTTTTCCGAAGCGGACGCGACAGCGATCGCGGGCACCCACAGTGCGGTTTTATCCTGCCCCTCGTTGTGTGGGTCTGTGACGGCGATCAAACTGTTATGCTTGATGGCCAGACCATCTGTTTCCCCAACAGTGATGCCATGCAAGTGCCCGTTATAAATGCTGTTTTCTTCTATGGTAACATTTCGGTAGTACATTTCACGAGTTGCACCTTGGGAATCCACAGCCTCGTTGCGCATAAAGATTGACTGGGTAAAAGATCCCTCGCCCATATCCAGCCGATTGTGCCGGATCGTAATTTCAGCACTGGGACTGTTAGTACCGCTAGTCCAGAACTGGATCATGTCCCGGTGGTCCTGCGATCCGTACGCGGCCTTGAAATCATGCAAATGGTTTTCTTCGATCAAAACATCGGTCACTTCGGCAAAATTCAGCCCGTCACTGCGGACATGGTAGATGTCATTGGCACGAACAGTGACCCCCTGTGACTGGCTAAAAATCGCGCCGCGCCCCCAATGATGGAAATCATTCGCTTCAATGGTAATCTGCTGGCTGTCACGCACCGAAAGACCGTAACCGTGGCCAAAGCCATCATCTGATGCGATGCCTTCCAGCACGTGATCGCCTGAAAAAATAGAGTTTGTGATTTGGATGTTGCGGCTGTCATTGATTTCAAACGGGCGAATATGATCCGGTTGACCGGCCTCAAATTTATAGTCGAATGTTACCCTGTCCACCGTAATATTTTGCCCGCCATGGATATCCATCCAGTCAAAGATTGCGGGGTCTTCAGGGGCGGCAGAGGTGATGGTCAAAGGCGGTTCGAAGTGGTTTGGAAACCCGGTCTTTCCGTTCAGCGTCAACGCGCCATACTTCCCGGGGGCAAGTAATAGCGTCTCGCCGCCGCGGGCTTGGGACAGGGCCGCATAAAGGTCGTCGCGGTTTGTCACTGATATGGTCGGACCCATCGGTTTCCCCTTTCACAGCGGCGGTGCATTTCGCTGGGGTCGTTTGACCTGTGCGTGCCAGTCTTACAGTGGCAAAAACGGGGCAGGGGTATGTTTTTTAAATCGAAATTGAATGTTCGCGGGTTTTTAATTGCGGTTCAAAGATGACGACCCAGCACAGTGCAGATAGGATATGCACAAATTTAGGCACAAAGCCTAAGATTGTGCCAAGAGAAGTTAAGGTTAGAAAGAATTCGGCGGTACCATGATGGCGATTCAGTATGACCAGTTCGT
>Ga0209095_1000312_pt1 | contig 30503 bp, 41 predicted proteins | sample COGITO_mtgs_1104_3_FD_184795 | JGI IMG/M metagenome (GOLD analysis project Ga0209095, IMG submission 184795) | Pelagic marine microbial communities from North Sea - COGITO_mtgs_110404 (SPAdes) (version 2) | ecosystem: Environmental > Aquatic > Marine > Epipelagic ... | reverse complement strand
GATTCTAAGGACAGGATGAAAGCTATTGCGGAATTGTGGCAAGAACAGAAGAAATCTTCGGGTAGTGAGTAAACAAAACATAGTATTGATAGAAGGATAACATCCTTTTATCATTTATCCTATAAAAATGAAAAGAAATAAGTAAGATATTTAGCATACAAATGACCACCCTTACCAACCAGAAATCTACTATTGCACTCGAAGATATTAAGGATATGATTTATAATAAAAGTATGTATCCTCAACCAAAAGAACTGCTTCAAGAAATACACACTAGAGGTGTGATATATAGTATATTATGTTCTCTTAACCGTGAAAAAACTTTAAAACCAACATTTGATAATGTTGCTATTGCTCTAAAAACACACAAGAAACGTCAATCATAATAACGAAAATTGATAAAGATGGTAATTCGCAAAATAAAAATCAATAATGAGTTTAAGCAGAATAGTTAAAACATACAGATTATAAGATTTTTGTCAAAAGAATATACAAGATATTAAAAAACGCCCAATTAATAAAAGAAATAAAGCTCTATATTAATTAACGAAAGAAAAATCGTATGGATATTGATGTGTAAAAATTAAACAATAAAAGAAAATCATATTATAATTTTATCACTTAAAACTTTATTATTATAAAGTAATATGATCATTAAAATTGATACAAGAGAGAAAAGTTTAATTGAAACTTTTAAAGAATATTATCCAACTATACCAATATCAGTAGAACAATTGGATATTGGAGATGTAATAATAACAAATGATTACTGTAATATTTTGATTGAAAGAAAAACGATATGTGATGCTTTGGCTTCAATAAAAGATGGTAGATGGAAGAATCAAAAGCAACGTATTCTAGATAATTACGATAAATCTTTGTATATTATTGAAAATGATGATATATTTAATAATGATAGAAGATTATCTTCGGCATATATAAATACTTTATTACGTGATCGTATTCCTATTATTTTTACAAATTCAATATCTAATACCGCAAAAGCAATTAAAGTAATTTATGATAAATTGGTAGATAATCCTTCAAGATTTGTTAAAAAAGAAACATCGTATGTTAATACGGTTAAAACAAAAACAACAAAGATTGAAAATATAGATAAAAAAACTTGTTTTATTTTACAATTATGCCAAATACCAATGATAAATCAAAAAATAGCATCAAAAATAGCGGAAGAACATAGTAGTATGAAAGATTTTATAGCAACTTTAGAGGGTTGGGAGAATCCAAGTGAATATTTACAAGCTATAGATAGTATTGGTGTAAAAAAAGCTGAGAAAATAATAGAATATTTATTGTAAATATAAATATAATAAACTAGCATTACAAGTATGCCATATTAAAGCATTTGTAGGTTTCCAACTAATATGATAAGGATATAGACTATATTTGATATTATTATCATAAAATGAAATAAAAGCAACAATAACAATAGTTAAAATTAAAACATTATTGTATTTTTGCCATAGATAATAAATAATTTTAAGTAATCCTACAAGATAAAAACAAACAGAAAATCTATTTATTTTTTGGAATAATATTATAATTATTAAAGTTATAACAATGCTATACACAATATTATTGGTAATAATATATAATGCTATACATAATATAGAAAGCATATCATAATAATAAATATTATATATTTCTCTTTGCGGATAAATTTCGTGATCATATAAATGAAATATACTTGAAGTTATACATAAAAATAGAAATAATATTTTAAAGCTAAAGTTATCTAAAAGTAATGCTAAAATTAAAAATACGATACTTGAATAAAAGCAACTATCCATATTCTAAAGTAAAAGTATATTTTATATAAGAAGTAATATTTATTATAAATAAATATGGAAAATCAGTATCTTACTGATATTTGGACTTTATATTTCCACGATAACTCTGCTACTTGGGATAATGCTAGTTTCAAAAATATAGCTACTATTAGTTCAGTAGAAGATTTTTGTAAGATTTATAAAATTTTAAACAAAGATAATTATTGGTTAAAAGGAATGTTTTTTATTTTTCGTGATGATATTATGCCTAGATGGGAAGATAGCAATAATATTAATGGTGGATGTTTTTCATATAAAATAGCAACACAAGAAGCTGATGAAAAATGGTTTGATTTGTGTGGAAAAGTTTTAAGTGAAACTTTAAGTAATAACGAATGTTATAATACTAATATTAATGGTATATCTATAACGCCTAAAAAAAATGCAAATGTAATACGTATTTGGTTACAAAATAATGAATTAGTTAATCCAGAATCATATAACATTAATATTACTAAGTTTTCAACATTATTATATAAAAAACACACTAATGATTAATATATGATAATTTTACGTATAATTGTTTCCATTATTTTGGCATTTTTCTATTTTCTAATATTAGTAATAACGCCTAAAAGATATGTTTGTAATTTATCACAATTCTTTATAAAATTATTATTATATGTGTGTAGATTATCAAACATTACTGTAATAAATAAAGAATTATTTGATAACTATTGTAAAACGGACAAACCTTTTATAATAGTATCAAATCATACATCATTATGGGATGGTATTATTTTATCGGGTGTTTTTGGTAAAATTAAATATTTAGCAGCTAAAAATGCGGATAAAGTATTTATAGGAACAAAATTATGTTTAGAAAAATTAGGCTGTATTATAGTTGAAGAAGGTGGAACTGTAGAAACTATAAAAAAAAATGTAAAAACCCGAAAAGCAAATGATAATGTCTTAGTTATATTTCCGGATGCTATGGATCCAATACCACTTGGTAAAAATATAGCTCCTTTTAAAACAGGTGCGTTTGCTACAGGTATTGATATTTTACCTATTATAATAAAATATAAAGATCATACAGTTGATCCTACATTTTATTGGTATAAAAAAGAAAATCCATTTCACGGATGGACAAAACTACTTCTTAATAATAATTTTAAAACAACAATTAAAGTATTACCTTTAATAAAAGCAATGGATAATGTAGAAGAATATAAAGATAAGGTTTATAATACAATGTCTTATAATTTAGAAAAATTATAATACAACTTTAAAATAAAGAGATAATCATTTTATTTTTTAAGTTGTATTATTAATTTCAGGGCTTAATGCTAATTGGATAGTTCCTAAATTCGCAATTTTATAACAAAGAATTAATGGATATTCTTGTTTTAAATATATTTCAACTTTTTCGCATAAATTAGTGCATTTTGTAAAGATCGCAATGTATTTTAAATTAAATACACCTTGAATAATATTCGTATCTGCTTCGTTATTTTTCTTAATATTTACACTATAATTATTATCAATACCAATTACAGTTTCTTGAGTGCAAAATTCACCTTTGCAATTTAAATATAAATTTTTATCAATACTTCTAATTTCTATTGTTTCCGCAATATTATACATATCTCTAATTATTTTTTGAAAATATACAGTAGGCATAGTAATTGTAGTATTAAAATCAACTGGTGGTATTTTAAAATTTAAAACATCAATATCTAACATATATAATTTATAGGTTGTTTTATAATTTTTATCAGGATTTTCAATTTTAATACCTAATTGATTTGGATTTTCTTTTTCTATAAACAATGTTAACATATCATTATTAGTTATAGTTTTGATAATTGTATGTAATTTAAACATATTTAATCCTACAAAGATCTTACCATTTTCCGCAATACATTTATATGATTCAAATTCGTCTGCTTCCATCTTAGCAAATATTAAAACTATATGACTAGTGTCCATTGCCATTATTTTTAAACCAGTTTCATCAAATTCAAAATTAACATCTACTAATATTTCTTTCAAAGCATCAATAACTTGTTTAAATGTAGTTGCTTGAACTGTTTTTAATTCTAAAATGTAATCATCACTCATTTTACAATTTAAAAACGTCTAGTTTTTAAGTGTAACCATACAATTTATATTTAACTTTATTATATACAATAGGATAGTTGCTTTCTAATTCTTTTAGATCTAATTTATCTTGCTTTTTATCTTCATCTGTTTTAATTCCTAACATCTTACCTATACCTCCTGTAATAACATTATCTGAAAATATACTAGTCATATCTGTTTTAAAAAAATCATAATATAAACTATTTAAAGACATACTACCGTCTTTTTGTTTTCTATCTTGATATTGTATATTTATAATATCCTTAACATTTGAATAATTAATTGCCATCTCTATATTTATTTTCAATTATATAAGAAATCATTTCATATGGATGTTCATATTCGGTTTTATTAGTAATATCATTAATTCCACTAGGATATGGTGAATTATAAATTGACATCATTAATTTTCCATTTTTATCGCTATATATCCAATCATTAAGATCGGGATTGGCTCTAACTAATTTAAAATATTTCCGAAGATGTTTTCTTTCTATATTATGTTTTAATAAAACTTTATCAACACTAATATTATTATAACGCTGATAAATATGTAATTTTTCGTGAATTAATAATGCTACAAAATCATAATATTTTTCAATAGTATATATTGATTTTAATATATCAATATGTATAAATATAATATCATTACGAGTATGTGGATATTTATTTTCATATAAATTAGATTTGATAAAAGCAAACTTCCATAATATTTTGGAAATATAATTATTTTTAGGTATTAGTTCGTGATCTAAATTGTAAAAATACAAATCTGCACGAATACAAGCGAATAATAATATTATATAATCTTTAATATTCAGTTCTTTATTAGATGTTTTCTGTTCTTTAACAACACGTTTAATATAATCTTTATAATCTATACTTTTTCTTGCTCTAATATCGGGGTTAGACATAGAAGAACAATATTCATCATCATCTTTTATTAAAAAATTAATTATTTCAACATCTACCATAATATGTGTTATGTATATAAATATTAAAAATGATACTAATAGTATAACAAATATTATTATCATAAGATTTATTTAAATACTCTATATTAAAAATGGTTAATGTTGTTTTAGCTTGCTGTAAAAATGGAGGTATTGGTATAAATAACACATTACCTTGGAGTATTAAAGATGAATTACAAATGTTTAAAATTATTACAAACAATGCTACGATCATTATGGGATATAATACTTGGTCTTCACTACCTAAAAAACCATTACTTAATAGAATAAATGTAGTTCTAACTAGATCTAAACATAAAAAAGAAGAATTATTAAAAAACTATGATATTATAGTGTTAAATTCTATAGAAGAAGCTTTAAACAAATATAAAAACGAACAATGCTATTATATAGGTGGCGCAAGTATATATAATTATTTAATAAAAAATGAGTTAATAACAAATTTATATATTAGTATTATTCATAAAGAATATAACACTGATGTTAAAATTGATATTAATAAATTACATAAATTAGAGCATACTATTGTAACTCGTCAAGTTTTTGAAGACTTTACACATTTACATATTAAGTATCAAACAGATGCTCAACAGCTGAAAAATCTAATTTAGGATCAGATACACTGACATAAATATTTTTACCAAAGTTTTTACGAACAATGGTATAATATAATTTACGTTGCTTTAATTCTTCTATAGCTACCTTACGATAATCCATATTATTTTTAATTTCATCAATTTTTATAAACGGAGGCATATTATTTGCTAAATCATTTGTCCGCAATCCTATCAAAGATGTAAATTCATATTTATATAATAATTTTTTAGCTAATAAAACATCATCTAAACTAGATTTAACATTCTCACGAATTATATTAATATCATCAAATTCAACGTATTTTAACAAAGAACCCATATTATTTTTACTATATTAAAATGTTTTAATATCATTTTTTAATGCCATATTTCACCCGTTGTAGTTGAAATCCATAAATATGTCCCATCTATATTTTTTATATATGCTACTGGTTTATCAACAGTATGTTTATAATTACTTGGTGGTTTAATATTTTGATCTATTATTCTAGGCAATGTTGGATCATTTGCTAATAATCTATTTATTGGTATTCCTTCCTCTGAAATTTCTGCATAATATTTTTGATATAAAATATTATTTGTTTTATAGTTTGTTTCTATTATTTTCATCGAAGTAGTATCATTTTCTATTGTATTATCGCAATTTTTACATTCTTTAATAAGTTTATCATTATTAACAGTGATATATAAAAGATTGTGACAAACTTCGCAGAACTCTAGCATATTTAGTTTTTTATATAAGAAATCATTTTTATATATTTCTTAAATGAAATGTTTTATTCTAACATCCAATAGATTTAATAATCGTAAAAAATATATTGATACTATATTACAATATATTAAAGATGAATTTGATATTATTACTATTGATAAAGATATAGAATATATTAATAAAACTAAATTACAACAGTCTGGTGTTGAAGATTTTGATAAATCTATTGTAAATATTAACAAATATATGGCAGATAATATTGAAAGACATAGATTGGTTTATAATGCTATGGATGAAAACGAAACGTGTTTGGTATTAGAAGATGACAATGTAATGTTAAACGAACATTTAAGTCATATTAAAGAGTTTATTAAAATAAAAGATACTATTATGAAAGATTATGATATTGGTATTATTGGATTATCTACGCAAAATAATGATAGTATTCCTTTAGAACTTATTAATTATAGATTAACCGGAAACCCTAATATTATTGCATCAAAATCAGCATATATGATAACAGGTAAATTAGCTAAAAAGCTATATGAAAACTTTAATGAACATAAATACAGTATGAGAGTTCAATTATCTAAATATATATATGACAATGTAGATGTTAAAATTGGTATTGTTAATAAACATTTATTTTTAGAAGGTTCAAAAATAGGTATATTACCTAGTTCGTTTAATAAAAATAATTTATTAATATTTAATCCGGATTACATTAAGTTATTACAATTAATGAATAAAAACGGAAGTGTTAAAGATGCTGAAACTATTTTTCAACGATTAACAACTATTAATAGTGCTGATGCGAATCATTTAATGGGTATATTTTATCATAAAAATAATATGAATGATAAAGCTTTCGAATATTTCGAAAATGCATTTCAATTATTGAAAGATCAAAAAGGATATATTGGTAAAGATAGTGAAATATTAAACAATTGTATTAATATTTATCAGTATAATCAATGACGTTTCTTTAATTCTTCTACATCTTTCTCAATTTTATTCGCTTTTTCTAAATTAGCGTCTAAGCTATTAACCGCTTTATTTACCTCTTCAAACTTTCTATTTGTTTCATCAAAGTTAGTCTTAATCATCTTATCAATATCTGTAATTTCTTTAAGTTTACTATAATGATAAAGAATAAAAATTATTATTAGTATATTTATTACATATAAAGCAACTATATGTGTGTTCATTTTATTTAACTTTCTTTTTTAATTCTTCTACATCTTTCTCAATTTTATTCGCTTTTTCTAAATTAGCGTCTAAGCTATTAACCGCTTTATTTACCTCTTCAAACTTTCTATTTGTTTCATCAAAGTTAGTTTTAATCATTTTGTCAATATCTGTAATTTCTTTACTATTTTTCTTTAGTTTTTCTATTTCATCTTTAAGAACTTTAAGATCATTGGGATTAGGATTAGGAGTTTTCTTTAGTTTTTCTATTTCATCTTTAAGAACTTTAAGATCATTGGGATTAGGATTAGGAGCTTTCTTTAGTTTTTCTATTTCATCTTTAAGAACTTTAAGATCATTAGGATTAGGAGCAGGAGCAGGCGCAGGAGCTTTCTTTAGTTTTTCTATTTCATCTTTAAGAACTTTAAGATCATTAGGATTAGGAGCAGGAGCAGGAGCAGGAGCTTTCTTTAGTTTTTCTATTTCATCTTTAAGAACTTTAAGATCATTAGGATTAGGAGCAGGAGCAGGAGCTTTCTTTAGTTTTTCTATTTCATCTTTAAGAACTTTAAGATCATTAGGATTAGAACCAGCAGGAGCTTTCTTTAGTTTTTCTATTTCATCTTTAAGAACCTTAAGATCATTAGGATTAGAACCAGCAGGAGCTTTCTTTAGTTTTTCTATTTCATCTTTAAGAACTTTAAGATCATTAGGATTAACACTACCGACAGAAGCTAAAGAAACATTGGGATTTGTAGATTGAAAAAGTGATTCAAGTTGTTTAATTCTATTATCAAGTGTTAATAATTGTCTAATAGTTTGTTGATTGCTCATTATTTAAATTATATATACATAAAAAATGATTATTTTATAATACAATAGTAAAAATGTTAATTCCTATTCGTTGTTTTTCGTGTAATAAAGTTGTTGGTGATAAATATGAAACTTATATCGAAGAAATAAAAAAACCAAATAAAGATAACAAAGAAGTGCTAGATGATTTAGGATTAAATCGCTATTGTTGTAGAAGGCATATGATTACAACTGTAGATTTAATGGAGATAATATAATAAATGGAACGAGTATATTTAAAATTTATGGAATATGTTATAAAATTAATTGATGAAATAGGAAATGCATTAACTGATAACAAAATGGATGAAAATCTAATAAAAAAATTAAGTGTTATTATATTAAATCCAAAGTATAGAATACAACTCGGTGTATTAATAATCTTAATATCATTTATAATATATATAGTAAGTGTATTATAAATGATACTTATAATTTTTATTATATGTGTATGTATATTTTTATATTTAAGGTATAAAGAACCAAATGATTATGATAAGATATTATTTATAAATAAAATAGATAAAGAAAGATATATAATTTTAACAAACCATATAAAAGAGTTTAAAAAAATATTAAATAAAAAACATCCAGATAAATATTATGATTACCTTCACGATATTTATACAAATATATTAGAATTATGTTATTCATTATATGTTGAAAACTTAAAACCTAAAAATATTAAAAGATTAGATAAGCTTATAAATCATTTTAGGATAAAATATTATAATGATATTTTAGGTGTTAAAAGAAATAGTAATAATGAAATAATATTAACTGATTATGAAACAGTACCAGCTAATTATAGAACAATAAAATATATGTTACCTTAAAATAAAATATGAGTACTTATAATTCTATTATTGATGCAGGAGCTAAAATGGATATACAACCATATAAAGCAAATGTAGCAACTAGTCAATGCGCTCTAAATTATACTGGTTCTAGTTTTGCTGGTGGTAAAACATCTAAAGTAGCTAAAAGTTCTAAAGCTAAAATGCCTAAAGCTAAAGCATCTAAAGCTAAAGCAACTAACAAAAAGTAAATAAAAGATTATTTTTACATATTTCTTAAATATAAGAAATGTCTAGTATTATTTTTCAAGATGTAAATACTATTGAATATACTTCAATTAAGTTTGATTATTTAGCAATTAATACAAATGATATATTAGAACAAAAAGAAAATGAAAGATTCTTAGTGCATCAAAATGGTTCAAGGTTTAGTATGATTGTTTTAGATGATGGGTTATTCTTGAATACAACTAGAGAAAATGCACAAGAACAAGAATCTAAAAATTATGCTTTATATGCTGACGGTAATGCATATTTTACAGGATCTTTAACAGCAAGAACAATAAATATATTGGACACAGATATAAGTAATTCTAATATAGCTTTATTAATCGATAATATTAATTCAAATACGGGACCATTTGAAGCATATAACGATCCATTATATGAAGAACATTTAAATTATTTTACACATAATAATATTAACATTTTGGATAACTCGCATTCAGAAAAAGTTCGTTGTAATTTGCATCCGCTTACTATTAATCGCAGTGCTGTATATTCTGCGTATAATGCGCAACTCGCAATAGGTAATAATGCGGATGATAATAAAAATAACCAATCTGAATTATTAATCGGTATTTTAGGTAGTGATTATAAATCACCTGCGACAATAATAACTAATCCAGGAAAAGCTTTAGAATTTTATATTTCAACACATAATTGTAATATAGATAATTTATATAACAATGCGGTTGATTTTCCTAATTATACCACTATTCCTACATTACAAATAGATACTAGTAATTCTGTTAATATAAATAGTTCAAATGCAAAGATCTTAACATACCACCATAACGAAGAAATAACTAAATTAAATGTGGAAGGTTATGGATATATAAAAGAATTATTTGTATATGATCATACTACAGATAAACCAAGTCATTTAGATGATATATATTTTAAAAAAACTACACAAAATTTTAATACATCTAATATAAAACCAGGAATATTTGAAGGTAATTTTGGTTTTAATTCAAATTTGATAGTTAATTGTAATATTGATACTAGTAATTTAAGTTCTAAAATAGGAAATATTACTGAAATTAAAACAGATAAAATTGATGCTAAAATAATTGAAGTATCTGATCATTTTTATAAAAACAGCCAACAATTAGACATTAAGACGATAGACGTAAAAACTATATTGTATTCTAACCATACAATACAAGCTAATTTGTTAGAAGAATATTTTTATAACGAAGCTGAAATAAAAGATTCTATTGAATCCAATTTAAGTAATATAGGTTTAATAAAACATATTACTGGTATTAGTGATTCAACACGTATTGAACTTATTAATGACACTTCTAATGCTTTATATAGTATAGATACTATAGAGTATTATAACAATGTAGAAGTTGAAAGTAATCTTTATTATAAATTTATAAACACAGGATCTGATATTGATTTAAATCACCCTGTAATAAGTAATCATAATGTAAATGTATTTAATGATCTATCAAATAATTTTATTGACACAGATGAACTTTGTAATATTACCGAAATAACTTCAAATATATATGATATTTTATATTATGAAGGATCGAATGAAACCTTACAGTATTATATTAAAGATAGTTCAAATCTTAAAATAGATTATGAAAATCTTTCAAATCTTTTGTATGATATAGCAACATTAGATGAAGATTGTAATATAACCAGTAATATAATAAGTAATATAAATATATCAGGTTTTTGTAATTTATATATTGAACAATATTATAGTGATGATACAGGTGATTTAACTTCTATATATCCTACTATTAGTAATGCTGAAATAGAAATTAATGATAAATATAGAATACATTTATCAAATATTGTTTTTGGTAATGAATATACAGCAGAAGAAATAATTAATAGGATATATGAAAATGGATTAAATCCTTATCAATATACTTATGATCTTGAAAGTAATTTTAAATATAATTTACAACTAGAAATATATGATAGCAATGAAATATTAGACGATTATAGCAATACTTTAATAACACAAGGGTTTAATAGTATTACTACGGATTATATTAAAAACTTTGACGCTTTTAAGAATCATTTAAATAGTGCATTAATACCTCTAAAAGATAGTATTCCATCTAGTAATTTATTATCATTTGATACTTGCGTAAGCAAAATAGCAGAACATATTGATATAAATGGACATTCTAAATTAACAAGTAATTTAGTTTATATCCTAGATCAATTTGAATATAAAAACATACTAAAAGATCAAGCAGTAAATCGTCAATTACTTAATTTTGTAACTAACTATGATACAAGTAATATAGAGAATGATAGTCGAATATTAATTTACAGTGTAAATGATGGTTTAACGGTAAATACAAACAACAATGATGTTTCAATTCCAAATGGTTTATTCAGTATTGGAACTGATACTACAAATGGTGCAATGTTATCAATTCGCAATAATAATAGTAATAATCCAGAAATAGTTATTTATGAAGAAGATTACAAAGTTCAAATTGGACATAATATAACTAATAAAGAAACTTTTACAATAAAAACAAATAATATACAAGATCATAATATAGAATTAAACGCAGGTGTATATGGTCCTAATTTATTTTTAAAAGCAAATACTACCAATGTAGGTATTAATACTAGAAATCCTACAAAAGCTTTAGATGTAAATGGTGATACAATATCAACCAATTATTATAAGAGATATTTAGGAGAACCTAAATTAATAGCAAACTTTTTAGATTACGATGACCATATAAAATTAGAAAAAAACAAAAGGTTAGTAATTAAATCTAAAGTAGAAATTGAAGATAAATTAACAATTAATAAAATATTTAAAGGTGATAAAGAATTATTTAATTTTAATAAAATACCACACAACAACCATCATTATTTACATTCTGAAGTAGGATGTATATTTATGGGTGAAGATCTTGGGAATAAAAGCATTGATAATACCGCAATGTTATTACAAAATAGTTTAAATATTGAAAAAAATAATACTATCATAAGATTATTAAAATCAAATAAATGGTCTCAAGGCAACAATCCAGATCCTTATACTGGTATAGAATTTACAAGATACAAAGATGATCCTTATACCGGTTGGTATATACATAATAAACACGATCCTGATAGTTTTGAAATAGGTTATCGTAATAATGAAAATAATGCTTTTAATTTGATAAAAACTAGTTATAGTTCTGGAACAGATGGTATAAATAATATTGAAATAGGTGATGGTAATGGAGATAATAAAATAATATTAAACAATAATGTAGAAGTTAAAGGTGATATTGATGTAATAGGAGGAACATATAGATTAAATGGTGCTGTATTTTCATCAAATAACATTGATTTAAGTACAATACTTTCAAATGCAAGTATATTAACTGATCCTTCTTTTCCAAATATAGTACAACAAAATGATATATCAATGTCATCTGCAAGTAGAATAATTAATTTGGTAGCACCTGGTTCTTCAATGTTTATAGGAACTTATCATTCTGCTAATTATGATGAAAATAATCCTGTAGATGAACCAGGATTTACAAACTATTTATCAAATTACTCTATACAGCATAAACAACACTCAGCTAGTTCGGGAACTACACAATTTGATGCTAATGTTAATATTGTTATGCCTGTTAAAGAATTTACAAATAATAATACCCAACCACCCTTATTAGCATTGAAAGCAACCAATGCTAATTTAGATAATTTAGATAACAATAAAAATGTAAAATCAAGTATTCGTTTAGCTATTTTAGATAGTAAAACTACAGATATAAATGATTATTGGGTTAACAAAAACTATGCTGATTTATATTATAAATATTTTAGTAATAAAGGTGAATTTGGTATTGATTTTAAATATAACAATGGTGATAAAAAAACACCTTTTAAAATAACAGAAAAAGATAGGGAAATACATACAACTTTATCATCTGTTAATAATACTGATGATAGTAATGCTTTTTTTCATATTTTTGATAATAGTAAACATTCTTTACTGTTATTGGAAACAACAGCTAATGATCCAATTAATATTAAATTAAAAACGCAAGATAGCGAATGGAATATTGATACTGACGAAAAGTTTAAGATAACACATAATAATAAACATCTTACATTTACTGATAATGGTTTTGGTATTAATGTTGAAGATCCTTCAGCATCTTTAGATATTAGTAATAGTAATATTTGTGGTATTACTATTAAAAATAATATTATAACTAATGCTAATACTAAAAAGTATTACATTGATACTGATCAAATTAAAGATCTAGAACTAGCACCCGGTACTAATTCAATAACATTTAATTTAAATGAAACTATAATAAATCACACAACATCGAATATTAAAAGCAGTTCTAATATATCCATAACACAAACATTTTATAATTGTAATTTTACAGGTAATGATGATATAAATAGCAACTACGAATATTCAAATATTTACAATGTATCTATTGATGATGTAAATTATAATAACGAATCAAATTTTATATTAAATATTAATATTAATTTAGAATATTTAAATAATTATTTAAGTAATAAATATTCAATATTAACAAATGTTAATTTAGAGTCAAATATTTATGAAGCATCTAATGAGGACCATCCTAATGCAATTGTAAATGTAGAAACAATATATTCTTTAAATAATTTAATAATTTCTAATATTACCGCATCAAATTATGAAATATATTTAAATGGTATTGATGAATCACCTGAACTATTAAGTAATTATACTATATGTAATATAGATTTTAGAGTGTATCATCCTGAAAATTGTAATTATGATTTTAAAGCGGATGTTAATTTAGCTATAGATTATACTATTACTACGAATATTATATCAGGAATAGAAACCGTATTAGAAATAAAGTCAAAAGGCAATGATGTATATGAGATTAATTTCATAAATGAAGAGTATAGATCAAATGTAGCACTTGATGAAATAATTGATCTAACTTATACTTGTAATATAGATGAAACTGATTATACATATAGTTTTAATAGTATAACATTAAACTATTATACTATTGATAAAACTTGTAATGTGCCTATAGCTATAATAGAACCGCAAGCTCATATAAAATTAACAACTGATCAAAATGATAATAAAAGTTATTATATAACCGGATATAATAGTAATTTTAATATAAATTATCAAGATGATACAACACTAAAAGAAATATTAAATATAACTAATGAAAGTAAATTAACAATAGATACATTATCTGTTAAGAATATAGAATGTACAGGTAAATTATATGATTATGAATCATTAATATTTTGTAATGAAAATTTTAATTCAATAAATATTACAAGTGACCATTTGTATATTAATACAGAAAGCGCCTACAGTATTCTTATAAATACAGATGCTTTTGATGATAAAAATACATATACAAGTGTGATCTTTGGTAATAAAGTAAACCAGGGTTATTCAAATATTATCGCATTACAAAGTAGTTCAACTAATTCTTATTTAAATATAACAACAAATAACCAAAGTGACAATTATAAAATAGGTAAAACTGATAATAATTTTAATATAATTTATACCGATAGTAATATATTAAGTATAAAACCAGGATCTAATAAATTTGAATATTCTAATTATGATTTTGATGATGACTCTGATAATAATGGGGATGGAACACTGACACTAAATGAAATAGTTCAAACACCTGAAATAAAAACTATAACAACTGAATATGATTATATATTTAATGAAGGAAGATTGAAAGGTATTAAGAATATAAATTATACAAGTAATGTAATATTTACCGAACAAACTACACCAATAATGTCACTAAATCAAGATGATATAACGATGCATCAAAGATTAATATGTGCTTTAGGAACAACAACAAGTTCTGATCGAAGAATTAAAGATAATATAAATATAATTGAGAATGCTTTAGATAAAATAGATAGATTAGATGGTGTATCATATTTTAATAAATTATCAAAATCGAATGAAATAGGTTTAATAGCTCAAGATGTGAAAGAAGTAATACCTGAAGTTGTAGTAGATAGTGATATAATGGGAATACAATATGGTAATATGATAGGATTATTGATAGAAGGTATAAAAGAATTACGTAAAGAAATAAAAAATGGATCTAATTCAAAATGCTAAAACCGATTATGTAATAATAAGTAAAAAAGATTGTGTATTTTGTGATATGGTAAATGAATTATTAAATGATTATTTTATAGATTATACAGTTATAAAGATCGAAACATTAACAGAGGAGCAACTAAAAGAAATAAAACCGAAAGACGCAACAAAATATCCTTTTGTGTTTAAAGATAAAATATATATAGGTAGTTATAATAAACTAAATAAAGAGTTAAATAATGGAGCATTATAGTATATTTGGATCTAATACGGACAATGAATATTTATTAAAATTGCAAAATAACGAAAGTAATATTAAAATAGATATACATAATAGAGATCATAATTTTACAATTGATTATGTAAGTTCTAATGAAATAATAACTGAATATAATACATTAGGATTAAAAGATATAACTAGGATTGATGAAAATAATTATATTCATAAAAGTATTTCAAATAGTTCTAATGTAATAATTCAAGGTCAATATGAAATACAAACTGATATAAATGAAATATATTTTCCAACTGTTGCAAATTTTCCTATTTCCGTAGAACTAGCTTTTGCAAAATATTCTGAAAATTATTTTGATTCAAATGTTCTTAGAGTAGCTTCTGTTTATAATGAATATATTGCAACAGATACATATAATAATAGATTGACAACTGAGCAAAAAGAAATATTAGATCAATATACTTTTTATGATAAAACTTTAGCAATAATTGAAAAAACAAATTTAAATGGTATATTGATACATATTAATTTTAGTAATAAAAATAATGTCTCAGGATATCAGTTTTATAGTTATGATGTAAATAATGAAGGTGTTTTTCCACATAAACTAAAGTTTTATCAAGTTTATAATAAAAATGCATATTTGTTTTATGAAACAATTTTTATTAATTATGATGCATTTATAAGTTATCATAATATAAATAATAATAATTCATTAGTATCTGGTAAATTAATAATGCAAGTAGAATCTGTATTAATAGATAATACTTATTTTCAACAGGAAAAAGATACGATAAATGAAACAACCCAAGATACAAATGAAGTGTTTTATTATAATGGTAATTATAGATTAGCAATGAGATTTAAAGGGATACAATTATTTACAACAAATGAAAGATTAATAAATGAATATGATATTGATATGTCTAATAATAGTATTCAAAACGTAAATACATTAACATTAGATAAATTAATTCTTAATAATGTTATATATACCGATGTTGTATCAAGTAATAGAGTATTAGAAACAGTAAATGAAGTTATTAACAGTGATCCTAGTATAAAATATAGTATTGTGGAAGGTTATTTATTAGATAAATCTATAGAACCAAAAAGTCTTGATGAAACTTTTAATCCTGCAAGAATACAGAATATAAGATCAAATATAAGATCAAATTTGGAAACTAAATATATACCATATGTTTATTTTAAAGATAGTGACGAATCAGAAATTAAAATAGAATATGATTCTAATGTAAATATTAAATATTTATTAAACTTATCAGATCTTGATGATACTGATAAATTAATGAAACATTCAAATGGTATTATACGTAAAGAGAATAAAGTAGATAATTTGGAAATAACATCTAATCTAACAATATTAAGTAATTTAGACGTAAAAGGAAATATAAATATTAATTCAAATATATTAAAATGGAATAATGATATAGATAAATTTACACATTTAGATGGTAAAATAATACAAGATGATGTAATTGATATGTTATCATATGAACCAAAAATTAATAAAGATCAAGAATATACAATTAATTTTAATACAGACTATGATGCTTTTACATTGACATATAGTAATAATAATAATAAACCGTATTATATAAGACATCCGTTTAATTTTGTGCTTAGAGAAGGAGCCTCAGGAACAGTAGAAAATGTTGAATCAATATATAGTAATAGTTTGTATTCAATAGGGACTTTTGATTGTAATTTAAAAATACAATTTCTTGATTTAAATGCAAAACTTAATTTATATATAAGTTCTAGATTTGGTAATTCTTATAATGAAACCCAAGAAGCAAGTCGTAGTGATTTAAATTATGTATCTCGAAAAGATGATCCTGAAGAAATCGAAAATAGTAGACCACTAAAATTAATTTACAGTAATAATGAATATTCAAGTAATTATTACGATTATTATGAATATGAAGTTCCTGAAAAAGTATTATTAAAACAAGTTTCTTTTTATGATATAGAATTTGAAGATTATGATAATTTATTGAAAAATTATTATCAGGATATAATTAATAGTTTTAATATATATGGAATAAATGACATTGATGCTATACCAGATTTATACACATATACCGCTAAAAATTATTTAAATAATTTTGCCATAATTGGATATGATAACGGATGGGAATTAATACAACATATAACATTTACAGATGAAAAAACAGTAAATCAGTATAAAGAAGTAAAAATTATAAATAGCAATAAAAAATATGCAAGGTATCGTATTGCTCTTAAAACCGCTACAGAGAAAGCATTTCCTTTTATAATTAAAGATTTAAAGTTTCATATAGAATATACGAAAAATAACAAAAATATATTATATAATGGTGATAATATTAATTTTAATATTGTAAATACTTTATCAATAAATAATAGTATAAGATGGAATGATTATTTTAATGCGGATGATAAAATTCGCACAAAACTGATAATAAATGAAGATCAACCAAGTATTGCAGATTATTATAAATTAACAGCAACTGCGGATACCATACCATATGCCGTATGTCATATAAATGAGAACATAGATGATTCTAATTTGCTTGAAAACCATATGTTAAAATTTGGATTATTTAATACTGATGTTCCATTACCTGCTGTTGATTATGCAACTTATAGTTTATCAAAGAATACACCTTCTGTGTATCATTCATTACATTTAATGAATAGTAATTTGTATTATACGCAATCTGTTATAAATAATTTTCAAAATATTAAAAACAGCGATTATCATAATGAGTTTCTAATACTCGTTGAAAATAAAATAAGTAGTAAAGATCATACGGGTGTAGTAGGTATTAACATAGATAAAACGAGTTTATCAAATGTTATTAATAATACTGATAGTAATATATCAGATATAAATGGTTTAATTGTAAATTCAACGGTGCGTTTATGTGCGTTTAATTATGATGTTGAAGCAGACTATAATATATCATCGTATATGGATATAGCACTAAGTAGTAATCTAACATTAGAAAATTCTTATAAAATAATATTACCAAATAATTCTTGTAATATTGTAACAAATAATGCATATTATTTAAAACCATCAGCTGATCATCATAATAGAACTATAACAACTGAATGGGCTACATTAGGTAGTGAAGTATTTTCAAAACCAAATATTTTTATAGGGAATCCTAATAATAGTAATATAAAGGATAAAGGATTTACACACTATTCAAATATAAATAAAGATACAAATGTATATACTGAAGAACATCTAACACATATACGTAAATTATTAGTAGGATATCCAGATGATTTCACCTTAGATGATATAAATAGCAATGTATTAACAGTAGGTGGTTCAGTATATGCGACACACGATGTATCAACAGATTCAGATATTTCTTACAAATATAATTTAGAAAAAATGGAGGATGTGCGATATAAAGTAGAACAATTAAATGGTTATACATTTCAACGTAATGATACTAATGATAATAGAAGATATTGTGGTTTAATAGCACAAGAAATAGAAAAAGTAATACCAGAAGTGATTGTAAAAAAACACGATGGTAAAATGCGAGTATTATATAATAATTTAGCAGGTTTATTTGTGGAATGTTTCAAAGATTTATATAAGGAAATAGATGAACTTAAAAAGGAGGTTCGTAATCATAAAGTTGGGCTTTAAATTCGGTATTTGTATAAGCCGGAACTTTAACAATGTCTTCATCTGAAATTGTATCACATTCTTTCATACAAGATTCTAATGAATTATTTCTTTCTTTTTTTATATCAATTTTAAGACCATTTACTAATGTATAGTATTTCCATCTATAAGATTTAACTCTTTTGCCATATAATGGTAAAATAATAGTTTCAGGTTCTGCTTCAAGTGATGATAATGTTCCTAATATTTGATATTCTACAGTTATTAAGTTGTAATTAGGATTTCCAGAATATTCATCGTATATTTCGGTAGATTCTTCAATAGCTTTTTCTAATTTATTTTCATTAATTTTTTTAGTAGTAGTTTTTTTATTGCCAGAATTATTAATAGCTATATATATAATACTAAATATTACAATAAAAAATATAAAAATACTGATAGCTAAAAGAATAAAATTCTTATTCATAATAATATTTAATACTAGTAAAGAAATTATGAAAGAGATAATAAATAAACTGTTATATACAAAAGAAGGAAATATAATTATTAGTGTTGTATTGGGTCTAGGATTAGCTATGATATTAAAACCAGTATGTAAGAATTGCGTAAGATATGTATCACCAAATATACATAAAGAAGATGGTAAAATATATAAATTGAATGGTATATGTTATAAGAATAAAGCTATACCTGAAAAATGCAATGGTAAAGAATTACCGATTTACGAACCTTTTAGTGTGTTAAATAAACCTTAAAAAATATAAATATTTTTTGTAAAATGAGTAATCAAATGACAACTCCTATAAATAGTATTCTTGTAACAAACAATGTAAAACCAAATGATGATATTCAAGATCCAATTGTCCAAGAAATATTAGGTAATATGGCAGAAAGTGCTTCACAACAACAACCACAACCACAACCAATACAACAACCACAACCACAATCACAACCACAACCAATACAACAACAACCAATACAGCAACCAATACAACCACAATATAATTATCCGGTTAAAACAGAAAGTAGTTTTATAAATACTTTCTATGATAAAAAAATAGTGATACTAACATTTGTTATGATCATAGCAATAATAGGAATACAATCAAATCAAATGGAAGATATACTTAAAAATATTAATATATCTTATGTAGAAGAATATAAGATATATATTAAGTATTTGCTATTATATTTAATATTATATATAATACAAAAGTATGATTTTTAGTGAAAAACACGAAATAACCGATATAGTTGTTATTATAATTGTATGTATTACAGCAGTTGTTGTTGGTATAATAGGAGTATATACATATTATAAATCATATGAAGCATTTATAGGATATCTAGGTATTTTATTTTTAACATATGCAACCATAAGTTTAATATATACATTTTTAAATAGATCAGATTATAGTATATCAGAATATAATGTTAATTTAGGATTAGATATAACCGCAGTATTTATAACACTAGTAATAACGATATTTTTTACAATAAAAGCTTTTTTTACAAATGTATCTCCAGTATCTCCAGTATATCAACAACCACAACCGGTTATTTATTCACAACAGCAAAATTATCAATAATCATTAAAAGGTTTTTCATAACCAGGCATAATTTGTCCAGGATTTGGATTATTAAATATTTGCATTTTACTAACTTCAAATTCAGAAGGTTGTTCAATAGTGTTATTTTGCGCCATATTTAAATGATCTGCAGTAATATAACTTCCATATGGAATACTATTTTTTTTATATTTAGTATCTTTTGGTGCTAAATTCATATCAGTTTTAACATAAAACTTATAGTAAATTACAAATACAGTACAAGCAATAAAAAAACCAGATAATGGATCAATAAAGATGAATACAAAGATAACTATAAGTGCAATTATGATTTGAATAATAGGTTCTTTAATTTTATGATTAATATCTTGTTGATAAAATAGAACAACTAATAAAAAGATTAGACATATAAGTCTTACAATGTAAATGATATTGTCTTCACTCATTTTATTTAGTGATGGCATAAAAAAATATTATCTATATTACTATCAACCAATTCAGCATAAAAGTTAAAATCGTGAGAATGTAAATCAAGTTCTTTTGCTTTAATTACCAATAATTCAAGATTTGCAAGTTCCAAGTGTGCTATTAGTTGTGTTTTCATATAGTATCCTAATCCTTTAAATGATGAAAAATTAGTAGTATTTATAGTTCGTGAAAACCCGTGAAATAATTCATTAGAAATTGTAACAGTTTTAATAGGCATATATAAAATAATAATAATATAATCTTTATATTATAGTATATAATGGATACTTATATTCAAAATTACTTGGATGGATTGGAAGACCCTAAACAGTTAGTAAATAAATATGCTGAAATACATAGCAAAGAAATAGATCAACAATTACTAAAAGAAGATATTGTTAATTGTATATTACAATATATTTCAAATAATAAAAATAAGGATTATACATTATTATCTGTATATGTAGATAAAGCTTTACGATTTAAACATAAAGATTTTCAAAAAACTATATTAAATACTTAAAATACTTTAGGTTGATACATTTTTTGTAGTTCTTCAGCATTCATAGCAGAAGCAAGATCCTTAGAACCCATAATAGCAGTAATCTCACTATCCTTAAGAACTTTGAAACGAAACGGAATAACAAGTTTAGGACTATCTACATATTCCATAGTGCTAACAGATGATGAAGTTGTAGCAACACTACCATATCCAACACGTCCATTATCATAATCACCACCACGAGTAGCACCACGAGTAGCACCACGAGTAGCACCTCTAGAAATAGAGCGGGTTACCGGTTCTTTGTAAGTTTTACCTTCACATACCATAATAGTGATGAAAAACAACCCAGTATTATCAGTAGTTTCTTCAACCCCATATTCTTTTTCTTCTTCAGTTAGTTCTTCACCGACTTTTTTAGCTTTTTTAAGATACATTTGATACCTAGCACGAGCGTTTTGATCAAGATTGATAACATTACTATTATTAGCACGAATATGCCACATACGACCATCACGTTCAATATTATAAGGTTCTGAAGAAATATTGTTACGATACTTAGGTGCTTCTTTATCTATAGCAAAACCAATACCATAATTGTAAGTATAATCAGGATGTTCATTAGTATTACGAACCTTCAAATTAGAAATCCTAGAAACGATAGGTGCTTCAGTTCCAATGACACGATAGTTTTTAGCACCATCATCAAATACAACTTCATCAATAAGAAATTTATTAGCAGTAGTATAATCCATACGTGAATCATTAGGATTAACAGTAGAATCTATGCCTTTACCAAATTCTAAATTAAATTCTATGGTATAAGGACCAGATTCAATATATTGATAAATTTTATTAATACGATTTTCAGCAATAATTGACATTTTGATTTGTATATTTATATAATATTGTAATCATTTTTATATGTTTATTAAAATAAAAATGCGTGGAAGAGGTGGATCAAGAGGATCTTCTGGTAGTGATACTACAACTCAAGGATTAATAGCAGGAGGTTTAGGTTATTTAGGTGGTAGCACAGCAACATCAGGCGGTGAAGCTAGTATAGGCGATGGTATGAAATATGGTGTTAAATGTGATGCAAATAATGATTCAGATTATTGTAAAGATGTTAAAAATTATAACAGATTTCAAATGACGGTTAGTATAATATCAACAATTGTAGGTGCTATAATATTTTTAATTGCACTTTATTACATATACACTATGTATTTTTCTAAAAATAAAAAATGAATCATATTTTATATATTGGATTCTTATTACGTTCAATACTCCATAATTTATTATAAATAATATGTAATTCATCGTTTGTTTTATTTTTATATTGATTCTTCATCATAGGAACTGTCTCATATTTAAAAATTGAATAATGTAACCTATCAATATCAACGTTAGGAATTGTAATTTTAAGATCTTTTTTACTTTTCATATATTCTTAATATAAATGAATGATATTGTAAATAATATTTTATTTTTAATACTAGGTATTATATTTTTATATAGTATAATTGAGTTAGTATCTAGTGGTATTAAAATATTAAGAAGGTTTAAAATGATATAAAGAAATATTATTATATTTAAATGATTGTAAGTTTATTTATAATAATCTATAATAATCTATAATAATCTATAATACTCTATAATACTTTATAATACTTTATAATACTTTATAATTACACTATAATTACGCTATAATACTCTATAATAATCTATAATTACTCTATAATAATCTATAATACTTTATAATAATCTATAATACTTTATAATACTTTATAATACTTTATAATACTTTATAATTACTCTATAATAATCTATAATACTTTATAATAATCTATAATACTTTATAATAATCTATAATACTTTATAATACTTTATAATACTTTATAATACTTTATAATTACACTATAATTACGCTATAATACTCTATAATAATCTATAATACTTTATAATAATCTATAATACTTTATAATACTTTATAATACTTTATAATTACACTATAATTACGCTATAATTACTCTATAATACTTTATAATTACACTATAATACTTTATAATTACACTATAATACTTTATAATTACTCTATAATAATCTATAATAATCTATAATACTGTATAATTACACTATAATACTTTATAATACTTTATAATAATCTATAATTACACTATAATACTGTATAATACTCTATAATTACTCTATACTACTCTATAATACTTTATAATTACTTTATAATTACTCTATAATACTTTATAATACTTTATAATTACACTATAATTACTTTATAATTACACTATAATTACTCTATAATTACTCTATAATACTTTATAATAATCTATAATACTTTATAATAATCTATAATTATGCTATAATACTCTATAATAATCTATAATACTCTATAATTACACTATAATACTTTATAATTACTCTATAATTACACTATAATTACACTATAATACTTTATAATTACTCTATAATAATCTATAATACTGTATAATACTGTATAATTACACTATAATACTTTATAATTACTCTATAATAATCTATAATAATCTATAATACTGTATAATTACACTATAATACTTTATAATACTTTATAATAATCTATAATACTGTATAATTACACTATAATACTTTATAATACTCTATAATTACGCTATAATACTCTATAATTACGCTATAATACTTTATAATTACACTATAATTACTCTATAATACTCTATACTACTCTATAATACTCTATAATACTTTATAATACTCTATAATAATCTATAATAATCTATAATACTCTATAATTACACTATACTACTCTATAATTACTCTATAATACTCTATAATACTCTATAATTACTTTATAATTACACTATAATTACTTTATAATTACTTTATAATTACGCTATAATACTCTATAATAACTCTATAATAATCTATAATTACTTTATAATTACGCTATAATACAATAAAATTATGGTTTATCAAATCGCAAACTAAATTTAATATATTTTTTAAATTTTTCAATATCTCTAAAATATAATTTTATATTATTACAATTATTATAAATATCGTTATAATGTATATTTTTATCAATAATTAGTTTGTAATCTTCACTTTCATTTATCATTTTATATATAATTTTATATCTAGTAACAATTACATAAATAGCATTATAAATCATAATTTTAGTTTGATATGCATTATATAATTTTGAATTTATACAAAGAATCATATATAAGTTTATGTATTTTGAATAAAACTCAATATAACTTTTACCTTCTTCAAGCTCAAAGATCAACTCAAAATAATTAAGAATTGCATAATCTATCATTTTACGAGAGTATTTATTAACAACTCTCATCATTAATATATTACTAATATCAGGATGATAAACCATATTATGTATATATTTAGAAACAATTATGCTTATAACATCGTTCATCTTATAAATAAGTTTTTAATCAATCATTTTTTATATAATTCAATACCTTTCTTTGTTTTTATATAAATAGGAACTCTTTCAGTTTTTATTTTCCAACTTTCATATATATTTTTTTTAATTTTATTTAAATATTCTACAGAAGGTTCTTTTACAAACTTAGTATCATTACATACATATACGTGTGCATTTAATTTATTAAAATAATTATCATTAACTCTAATCATTTTCCTAGTATAATTTGTTTCAAACTTATCTAATTTACGTAATTCATTTTCAGCTAACACAATTAAAGTTCCAAATACTAATTTATGTTTATCTGGATAAATTGAAGCTACACTTCCATTCCACGTTGATGAATAAAAACAAAATATTCTCGTATAATCTTCAATATATGCTGGTATAATTTCTGATTTTAATATATTTCTTTTAATTCTCTGAGATAATTGCGTTATATTATTAGATCCATATGAAAATAAATAAGGCATAATTTATTTTTATTACATAAAAAATGATTATATACATAACAATATAAGTAATGACATCTTTATCTAGACAAGGATATTCTATAAAAAAAGAATATTATGATGATAAAGATCTTAACATAGTTAAGAAAGAATTAACAGTAGAAGTTCAAAACCATATGTTTGATCATATTGAACCTAAAATATACAGTTTATATCGTGAAAATAAAACTAAATTATATTTACCTAAGTATTATGGATTACAAAGGTTTGGTATTCCAGATAGAAATGTTATTGGTCAAGGTGAAACTAGACCTAATATGAATTTTGTAGGATCTTTAAGAGACTATCAAATTGAACAAGTTGATGCTTTCTTAAATGCTTGCGATGATCCTACTAAAATGGGTGGAATTGTTAGTATTGGGTGTGGAGGCGGTAAGACTGTTATAGCAATTAATATAGCTTGCCGTCTAAAACTCAAAACCTTGTTTATTTCACATAAAGATTTCTTAAATGTTCAATTTGCTGAAAGAGTTAAAATGTTTTCACCAGATTCTAGTATAGGAATAATTAAACAAAATAAAATTGATATTGAAAATAAAGATTTTGTTGTAGGATCTTTACAATCTATAGCTATGAGAGATTATGATCCTGATATATTTAAAGATTTTGGTTTAGTAATTATTGACGAAGTTCATCATTGTAGTGCGGAAGTATTCAGTCAAGCATTGATTAAAACGTGTTCCCCTTTTGTTTTAGGTTTATCTGCTACTTTAAACAGGAAAGATGGATTACGTAAAGTATTTGAATGGTTTATAGGAAAACCAGTTGTTAAATTAATTAATAATACTGATGATAATGACATTGATGTTAAATATTATCATTTTACTTCAAATAATTCAGAATATAATAGAATAGAAACGATGTTTAATGGTAAAATAAGTGCAGTTAAAATGCTAGGAAATGTGGTATCATATAAACCTAGAATATTATTTATTGTAGAAGCAATTAAAGAAAATATGACTAAAGAAAGACAACTATTAGTATTATCAGAACGTAAAGCATTGTTGAATGATATTTATACTTTGTTAAATACCGATGGTAATAATACTGATTTTGATTATACAATAGGGTATTATATTGGTGGAATGACACAAAAGAAATTAAACGAAAGTGCTAAAGCAAATATAATATTAGCAACAACACATATGAGTAGCGAAGGTCTTGATATTCCAACATTAAATAGTTTAATATTAGTATCACCTATGAGTGATATAGAACAATCTGTAGGTAGAATATTAAGATCTAAAGTATCTGATAGAATAATAAAACCATTAATAATTGATATTGTAGATAGCTTTTCAATATTTATAAATAGATTTAATAAACGAAAAGCATACTATAAAAAAAAGAAATATAATATTATTATATAAATAATGAACAATTTTGACAAATTAACTTTAGAATTAACACATAAACTGACATTGAATGAAAAAAAACAAAATGGTATATATTTTACACCACAAACAGCTATAAAACTATTGGTTGATAAAATACCAATAAAACCTAAAAATATATTAGAACCGGCTTGTGGATCAGGTGAATTTATATTATATTTTAATGATAAAAATATAACAGGTATAGAATTAAATAAAACAATTTATAATAAAATAAAAAAAAAATATAATAATATTTTAAATATTAATTTTTTAAACTATAATAAATATAATTATCATGATTTGATAATAGGAAATCCTCCATATTATATGATTAAAACAAATTATGATTCAGATTTAATTTACGGAAGACAAAATATATATATATTATTTATTATCCATTCAATGCTATTAATTAAAAATAATGGAATAATTGCTTTTATTATTCCAATTAATTTTATGAACTCTTCATATTATAATAAAATTCGTGAAGAAATATATAAAAAATGGAAAATTATTGATTTTGTTCAATATAATAATGATATCTTTATTGATACTAAACAAAAAGTATTTGGATTAATTATTCAAAAAAATAAAGGAGATAATAACAAATTTGTTTATATAAAAAATGATCAGTATTATTTTGTATTTAATAAATCATTGTTACCAATGTATAATTATAAAACACTTAAAGATATTGGTTATATTGTTGGTGTAGGAACTATACAATGGGATGCTAATAAAGATAACTTTATAAAAAAAAGTAATACTATACTTATATATTCTTCTGATATTGATAATAATCAATTAAAACTAAAAAATAACAAATATAGATATCTTTCAGGTAAAGTAAAATATTTGAATGAACCTTTATTGATATTAAACAGAGGATATGGAAACGCAAAATATAATATTAATACAGCAATATTAGACGGAACTTTTAATTTTCAATTAGAAAATCATGTGTTATATATTAAAAGTAAAAATAAAACATCTATAAATGAACTTAAAAAAATACAAAAATCATTACAATCTGATAAAACTAAAGAGTTTATTAATAATTTATTATATAATAATGCTATAAATTGTTTTGAACTAAGTAATATTATTCCAATATGGTTTTAATTTTAAATAAGGATTACATACACCTGTATGATTTTTCCAATATAAAGAAATTTGAAATAGTTTTTTACCAGTGTTAGTATCTATAACTAGAAAACTATAGTTTTCTTTTGAACTTTGTTTTATTTCAGCTTTACCCAATTCTATTAATTTTAATTTTTCACTAGAAATTTTTTTATATTCAAAATTACTGTTTGATTTATTCCATATAAAAAAATGTTTATTTTCTTGTTTTTTAAATAAATCTTTATACATTGCTTTTATTTTTAAATTAAACAATATATTAATGTCAGAGTTATATCTAGCATATAATGATAATAATGATCCTAAATATTTAGTAATAGCTCCAAATAATTTTGATAATGATATTACTGTATATAATATTATTCATTATTATACAATAATAGAGATACCTACTAGAAATAGAAATCAACCTAACTATTACTATTTCATATCATTTAGCATATTTATTTGTATATTTACAAGTCTAATGTTAACAATTGTTGTTATAACGCATAAAATATAATTTATGAATAATATTTTTAAGAGGTGTATCATTTGAATACTATTGGTAATTAGATCTTTAATTTCACATAAAATATCTACATTATTGATAAAACTAATTCTTTTCTAAAATTTATACGATTATTATCAATAAATGTATATATCGTATAATAATGCTAAAATAAAACTATAAATAATAACCATAATAATATTCAATAAGAAAAATAAAGATCAAATCTATTATTCTGCATTTATTATTAAACAAATGTATTATTCTCAAAATGAAAAACTTATATTAGGTATAAATACTATATGGATATTACAACCATTATTAGATACAATAATAATTGATAAATATTTATATATCCATACTATTTTAGTAATAGTATGTTCATTATTATTTTGGAATAATATTATAAATTATTATTATGATTTATTAACTGCTATAACATTTGTAATACATATATTATATTATGGTAATAATAGTTTATTTCATTATTTATTACTTATAAATACATTAGTATTAGTTTATTATACAAATGAGTTTCAAAAAATAAATAAATATGAATATGCTTTTATATCACATTTATTATTTCGTAAAATGATATGTTATTTATTTTGTATAAAGTTTAATAACTATACGGTAAAACAAACTATGTTTTATATTTCATTTTATTTTATATATATATTTAATTTATTATTACGTAAAAATATATATTATGTATATAATTGTATTGAACTAATAATAATTATTATACTTAAAAATGAATTAAATAAATTATTAAAGTAAAAATGGAAAATCAAACATACGATAATACACCTAGATTTACTTTAAAAAATAAAAAACTAGATGCTAAAATAGTAGATATATATGATGCTGATACTATAACAGTATGTATTTATTTAGAAGGTTTCAATTATGTTAAGATCAGTGTAAGACTATATGGTATTGATACACCCGAATTACGTGGTTCTCAAAAAGAATTAGGACTTAAAGCACGTAATTATTTAATAAATAAACTTACAGATATTGTAATAGATGATAATAACACACGTAATGATATTAGAAATATGATAAATAAAAATACTCATATAATAGAAGTATTATTCGGTGATTTTGATAAATATGGAAGACCCTTAGCAATAATTTACAAAAATAATATTAATATAAATGAAATGTTAGTTAAAGATGGTTATGCTAAAGAATATGATGGTGGAACTAAAGATACGTGGTAATCATTTATAAATAATATTCATCAAGTATTATGTCATTATATGTATTAATAACGTCTTGAATAAGTTCATTTGTAATAGGATCGTCGACAAATATTTTAGAAAACATTAATTTATATTCTAATTTACGAATACATTTTCGTATTATACTTCCAGATATAGTCTTAATTTTTTCATTTTTATTACTACATAGGATATAATTAATCTAGTTTTAAATATTTCATTATCTTTAAATTTAACTTTTTTCATAATATTATTGTATCATTTTTATAATAAATGAGTTCTGTTAAAGAAGTTAAAGACAATATTAATAAAAAAATAAACTCCGGTAGATCTTCAAGAAGTAATTCATCAAGAAGTTCAAATAGTAGTAAATCAAAATCTTTATTTGTTCAAGATTTTTTACAAGAAACTGATATAAAA